>Ga0180223_1000073_pt1 | contig 233285 bp, 239 predicted proteins | sample eDN5th30CKraftOP_FD_151337 | JGI IMG/M metagenome (GOLD analysis project Ga0180223, IMG submission 151337) | Enriched Organic Plus compost microbial communities from Emeryville, California, USA - eDNA 5th pass 30_C Kraft OP (version 2) (version 2) ...
GGCGACAATCTGTCGGTTGACGTGGCGCTGATCGTGCCGATCGCGATGGAGGAGAAGCTGCGCTTCGCCATCCGCGAAGGCGGACGTACCGTCGGTTCCGGTATCGTCGCATCCATCACGGAATAAGTGGACAAAGGTCTGACGCGGGCGCGGGAAACGCTCCCGCGCCGCGAAGGACTTGAAGGAATAGACGAATGAACGGACAAAATATCCGCATCCGCCTGAAAGCGTTCGATCACCGCGTGCTCGACGCTTCGACGCGGGAAATCGTGTCCACGGCAAAACGCACCGGCGCGAATGTGCGCGGCCCGATCCCGCTGCCCACGCGGATCGAGAAGTTTACCGTCAACCGCTCGCCGCACATCGACAAGAAGAGCCGCGAGCAGTTCGAGATGCGTACCCACAAGCGGCTGCTCGATATCGTCGATCCGACGCCGCAGACGGTGGACGCTCTCATGAAGCTCGATCTGGCTGCCGGCGTGGACGTCGAGATCAAGCTCTAAGGGGCAGGAACATGAGCCTGAAGGACAAGGTCCGGAAGGCTCCTCTGGAAGAACAAGGAGACTGCGGGGCTGTGCCCTTCGGTATCCTCTAAAGGAAACGAACCGATGCGTTCAGGTGTAATCGCACAGAAGCTGGGAATGACCCGCATCTACAACGATGCCGGGGAGCATGTCCCTGTGACGGTTCTCCGCATGGAGAACTGCCAGGTCGTCGCCCAGCGTACCCAGGAAAAGAACGGCTACACGGCGGTGCAGCTTGGCGTTGGCCTTGCCAAGGTCAAGAACACCCCAAAGGCGATGCGCGGCCATTTCGCGACCGCTTCCGTCGAGCCGAAGGCGAAGGTCGCCGAGTTCCGCGTCTCTCCGGAAAACATGCTGGATGTCGGCGCCGAGATCACGGTCGAGCATTTCGTTCCCGGCCAGAAGGTCGATGTGACCGGCACTTCGATCGGCAAGGGTTTCCAGGGTGTCATGAAGCGTCACAATTTCGGTGGCGGTCGTGCAACGCACGGTAACTCGCTGTCGCATCGCGTGCATGGCTCGACCGGCCAGCGCCAGGACCCCGGCAAGGTGTTCAAGGGCAAGAAGATGGCCGGCCACATGGGTGATGTTCGCGTCACTACGCAGAATGTCGAGGTCGTCTCCACCGATGCGGACCGCGGCCTGATCCTGATCCGCGGTGCGGTTCCGGGCTCGAAGGGCGCATGGATCATGGTTCGTGACGCGGTAAAGGCGCCGCTTCCGGCGAATGCGCCGAAGCCGGCCGCGATCCGCGCCACGCAGAAAGAAATCGCTCCGGCGGCCGAGGCTGCTCCGGCAAGCGAGGGGGCTGAGTAATGGACCTCACTGTAACCACGCTCGCCGGCAAGGATGCCGGCAAGGTAACTCTGTCAGATACCGTGTTCGGGCTGGAGCCGCGCCAGGACATCCTGCAGCGCGTCGTGCGCTGGCAGCTCGCGAAGAAGCAGCAGGGCACGCATCAGTCGCAGACCCGCGCGGACGTCTCACGCACCGGCGCCAAGATGTACAAGCAGAAGGGTACGGGCCGCGCCCGCCACTCCTCCGCCCGCGCTCCGCAGTTCCGCGGCGGCGGCAAGGCGCACGGTCCTGTTGCCCGCAGCCATGAGCACGACCTTCCCAAGAAGTTGCGCGCGCTTGGCCTGCGTCATGCGCTGTCGTCCAAGGCGAAGGCTTCGGATATCATCGTCGTTGACGATCTCGCGTTGGGCGAAGCCAAGACGAAGGCCTTGGTCGAGAGCTTCGGCAAGCTCGGCCTGACCAATGCGCTGCTGATCGGCGGAGCGGAACTCGACGTGAACTTCAAGCGCGCCGCGTCCAACATACCGAACATCGACGTGCTGCCGGTGCAGGGCATCAACGTCTACGACATTCTGCGCCGCGGCAAGCTGGTCCTGTCCAAGGCCGCCGTCGAGGCCCTTGAGGAGCGCTTCAAATGACCGATCTCCGCCACTATGACGTGATCGTCAGCCCGGCCGTGACCGAGAAGTCGACTATGGCGTCCGAGCAGAACCAAGTGGTCTTCAACGTCGCCAAGAAGGCGACGAAGCCTGAGATCAAGGCTGCGGTGGAGGCACTGTTCGGCGTGAAGGTCACCGCCGTCAACACTCTCGTCCGCAAGGGCAAGGTGAAGCGTTTCCGCGGCACGATCGGCCGCCAGAGCGACGTCAAGAAGGCTGTCGTGACGCTGGCCGACGGCCAGTCGATCGACATTGCGACGGGTCTCTGAGAGAGGCCGCGAGGACAGAACAATGGCATTGAAGCACTATAAACCCGTAACGCCGAGCCAGCGCCAGCTGGTCATCGTGGACCGTTCGGGCCTTTACAAGGGCAAGCCCGTAAAGGGTTTGACCGAGGGCCTCGCGCAGAAGGGCGGCCGCAACAATACTGGCCGCGTAACAGCGCGGTTCCAGGGTGGTGGCCACAAGCGGACCTATCGCATCATCGACTTCAAGCGTCGTAAGTTCGACGTGGCGGGCACGGTGGAGCGGCTCGAGTACGATCCGAACCGTACGGCGTTCATCGCGCTGGTTCGCTATGAGGATGGCGAGTTGTCCTATATTCTGGCGCCGCAGCGTCTGTCTGTCGGCGATCAGGTCGTGTCGGGTCAGTCCGCCGACGTGAAGCCGGGCAACGCGATGCCGTTGGCTGCCATGCCGGTCGGGACGATCATCCACAATGTGGAGCTCAAGCCGGGCAAAGGCGGGCAAATTGCGCGTTCGGCGGGTGCGTATGCACAGCTTGTGGGTCGCGATCAGGGCATGGCGATCCTGCGCCTGAATTCTGGTGAGCAGCGCATCGTACACGGCTCCTGCATGGCGACCGTCGGTGCGGTGTCCAACCCGGATCACGGCAACGTCAATCTCGGCAAGGCCGGCCGCTCGCGCTGGCTGGGGCAGCGTCCGCATAATCGCGGTGTCACCATGAACCCGGTGGACCATCCGCATGGCGGCGGCGAGGGCCGTACCTCAGGTGGCCGTCATCCGGTTACGCCCTGGGGCAAGCCGACCAAGGGCAAGAAGACGCGGTCCAACAAGGCGACCGACAAGTTCATCATGCGCTCGCGTCATGCGCGCAAGAGCTAAGCAGAGGTAGTTCCAAGTGACCCGTTCAGTCTGGAAAGGCCCCTTCATCGACGGATACCTGCTCGGCAAGGCCGACAAGGCCCGCGAGAGCGGTCGTAATGAAGTCATCAAGATCTGGAGCCGCCGCTCCACGATCCTGCCGCAGTTCGTAGGCCTGACGTTCGGTGTCTACAACGGTCAGAAGCATGTCCCCGTGTCCGTCAATGAGGACATGGTGGGCCACAAGTTCGGCGAGTTCGCCCCGAGCCGTACCTATTACGGACACGGCGCGGACAAGAAGGCTAAGAGGAAATAGAGATGGGCAAGGCCAAAGCTCCACGCCGGCTTGCTGACAACGAGGCGCGCGCCGTTCTGCGCACCATTCGCATCAGCCCGCAGAAGCTGAACCTCGTCGCGGCACTGATCCGCGGCAAGAAGGTCGCGACGGCGCTCAACGATCTCGAATTCTCGCGCAAGCGTATCGCCGGCACGGTGAAGCGCACGCTGGAGTCCGCGATCGCCAATGCCGAGAACAATCACGACCTCGATGTGGATGCGCTGGTGGTCGCCGAGGCCTATGTCGGCAAGTCGATTGTCATGAAGCGATTCCATGCCCGCGGCCGCGGCCGTGCGAGCCGGATCGAGAAGCCTTTCTCGCATCTGACCATCGTCGTGCGCGAAGTTGAAGAGAAAGTGGAGGCCGCCTGATGGGCCAGAAAATCAATCCGATCGGCCTTCGTCTCGGCATCAATCGCACCTGGGATTCGCGCTGGTATGCCAACACCGGCGAGTACGGCAAGCTGCTGCATGAGGATCTGAAGATCCGCGAATACCTTGAGAAGGAGCTGAAGCAGGCTGCCGTCTCGAAGATCGTGATCGAGCGTCCGCACCGCAAGTGCCGTGTGACGATCCATGCCGCGCGTCCCGGCCTAATCATAGGCAAGAAGGGCGCGGACATCGAGAAGCTGCGCCGCAAGCTCACCGAGATGACGAAGTCCGAGACGCATCTCAACATCGTCGAGGTGCGCAAGCCGGAAACGGACGCTACGCTGATCGCACAGTCCATTGCGCAGCAGCTCGAGCGCCGCGTGGCGTTCCGCCGTGCGATGAAGCGCGCCGTGCAGTCGGCCATGCGTCTTGGCGCCGAGGGTATCCGCATAAACTGCTCCGGCCGTCTCGGCGGCGCCGAGATCGCGCGCATGGAGTGGTATCGCGAGGGCCGGGTGCCGCTGCACACGCTGCGCGCCGACGTCGATTACGGCACCGCCGAGGCGCAGACCGCCTTTGGCATCTGCGGCGTCAAAGTTTGGGTGTTCAAGGGCGAGATCCTCGAGCACGACCCTATGGCTTCGGAGCGCCGCGCGACCGAGGGCGAGCAGCACGGCGGCGAGCGCCGCCGTCGCGAGAACGCCTGAGCGGCCTGGAGAATTTGGAGTAATACGAGATGCTGCAGCCAAAGCGCACAAAGTATCGCAAGCAGTTCAAGGGCCGCATCCACGGCGCCGCGAAGGGCGGGACCGACCTCAGCTTCGGTGGCTTCGGCCTGAAGGCGCTGGAGCCGAACCGCGTGACGGCGCGTGAGATCGAGGCGGCTCGCCGCGCGATCACTCGCCAGATGAAGCGCCAGGGCCGCGTCTGGATCCGTATTTTCCCTGACCTTCCGGTTACGGGAAAGCCGACCGAAGTCCGCATGGGCAAGGGCAAGGGTTCTGTCGATTTCTGGGCTGCCCGCGTGAAGCCGGGCCGCATCATGTTCGAGATCGACGGCGTGCCGGAAGAATTGGCCCGCGAGGCGCTGCGCCTCGGCGCGGCCAAGCTCTCGGTCCGCACGCGCTTCGTGCAGCGCATCGCAGAGTAAGGGAAGGGTTCGAGATGAAAGCCGTGGACGTTCGGGCCAAGACCCCCGACCAGCTTAATGACGAGCTTGCCGCCCTCAAGAAGGAGCAGTTCAACCTGCGTTTCCAGAAGGCGACCGGGCAGCTCGAAAAGACATCGCGCGTGAAGCAGATCCGCCGTGATATTGCGCGCATCAAGACGATCGCAGCCGAGAAATCGGCCGCCAAGAAGGCTTAAGGACGAAGACAATGCCAAAGCGCATCATGCAGGGCACCGTCGTCAGCGACAAGAACGACAAGACGGTCGTCGTCAAGATCGAGCGGCGCTTCACCCATCCGGTGATGAAAAAGACCGTGCGCCAGACCAAGAAGTACAAGGCGCATGACGAGAGCAATGCCTGCAAGGTGGGCGATTCCGTTTTCATCCAGGAGTCGAAGCCGATCTCCAAGGACAAGAAGTGGGTCGTGATCGAGAATGCGACCTCCGGGGCGAAAGCCGAGTAACGAATTACAGGTTAGGCCGGAGAGGGCGGTTGCCCTCCCGAAATGAAGAAGAAGGCGGCCAGTCATGATTCAGATGCAAACAAACCTCGACGTCGCGGATAATTCCGGCGCGCGTCGTGTCATGTGCATCAAGGTGCTGGGCGGCTCGAAGCGGAAATATGCTTCTGTCGGCGACATCATCGTGGTGTCGATCAAGGAAGCGATTCCGCGCGGCCGCGTGAAGAAGGGCGACGTGATGAAGGCGGTCGTGGTTCGCACCGCCAAGGACATCCGTCGCCCGGACGGCAGCGTGATCCGTTTCGACAAGAATGCGGCGGTTCTGGTGGACAACAAGCGCGAGCCGATCGGCACGCGCATCTTCGGGCCGGTTCCGCGTGAGCTGCGCGCGAAGAACCACATGAAGATCATCTCGCTCGCGCCTGAAGTGCTGTAAGGAGCCGGACCGATGCAAAAGATCAAGAAGGGCGACAAGGTCGTCGTGCTCGCCGGCAAGGACAAGGGGCGGACCGGCGAGGTCGTTCAGGTGCTGCCGAAGGACGACCGCGCTGTCGTGCGTGGCGTGAACCTCGTCCGTCGCCATCAGAAGCAGTCCGCTTCGCAGGAAGGCGGCATCATTACGAAAGAGGCGCCGATCCACCTCTCGAACATCGCCATCGCCGATCCCAAGGACGGCAAAGCGACGCGCGTGGGGTTCGAGGTACGCGACGGCAAGAAAGTCCGCATCGCGAAACGCTCGGGAGAAGTCATCAATGGCTGAGACCAAATACGAACCACGCATGAGGACGCTGTACCGGGAGAAGATCCGGGCGGCCCTTCAGGAGCAGTTCAAATACGATAACGAGATGCAGGTTCCGCGCCTGGACAAGATCGTCATCAACATGGGCGTCGGTGAAGCTACGGCCGATTCCAAGAAGCCGTCCGTTGCAGCCGAGGACCTCGGGATGATCGCGGGCCAGAAGGCCGTGGTGACGCGGGCGCGTACCTCTATCGCGGGCTTCAAGGTTCGCGAGAACATGCCGATCGGCGCCAAGGTGACGCTTCGTAAGGAACGGATGTACGAGTTCCTGGATCGTCTGGTGACAATCGCTCTGCCGCGCGTCCGCGACTTCCGCGGCCTGAATCCCAAGAGCTTCGATGGCCGTGGCAACTTCGCCATGGGCGTGAAGGAGCACATCGTGTTCCCCGAGATCAATTACGACAAGGTCGACCAGATCTGGGGAATGGACATCATCGTTTGTACGACCGCCAAGACGGATGACGAAGCCCGGGCCTTGCTCAAGGGTTTCAACTTCCCGTTCCGGCAGTAACGGCAGCGAGAAAAGGAAAAATCTGAAATGGCAAAGACCAGCTCAGTCGAGAAAAACAACCGCCGCCGCAAGCTCGTGGATCGCTATGCCGCCAAGCGCGCCGCGCTCAAGGCCATCGTGATGGACCAGGACAAGCCGATGGATGAGCGATTCCGCGCGCAGCTGAAGCTCGCTGCGCTACCGCGCAACTCGGCCAAGACCCGTATCCGCAACCGTTGCGAGGTGACCGGCCGTCCGCGCGCCTTCTACCGCAAGCTCAAGATGAGCCGCGTCGCGCTGCGCGAGCTTGGCAATAACGGCCTGATCCCGGGCCTGGTCAAGTCAAGCTGGTAAGGAGAACGAGAAGATGTCCGTGAACGATCCTCTCGGCGATATGCTGACCCGTATCCGTAACGCTTATGGCCGCCGCAAGACGAAAGTGTCTACGCCGGCTTCGACGCTGCGCACCCGCGTGCTCGATGTGTTAAAGTCGGAGGGCTATATCCGCGACTACAGCCAGGTCGATTACGAGAACGGCAAGTCCGAAATCGAGATCGAGCTGAAATATTACGAGGGCGCGCCGGTGATCCGCGAGATCGCCCGCGTGTCCAAGCCGGGCCGCCGCGTCTATGTCTCGGTCAAGTCGATCCCGCAGGTCGCCAATGGCCTCGGTATCTCGATTCTGTCCACGCCGAAGGGCGTGATGACCGACCACGAAGCGCGTGAGCAGAATGTCGGCGGAGAAATCCTCTGCCAGGTATTCTGATCCGGCTGGCGTGAAACTTTAGGAACGAGGACGGGAATATGTCTCGTATTGGAAAGAAGCCGGTCGCGGTGCCGCAGGGCGTCACCGCCAGCGTGAACGGCCAGACCGTGACCGCCAAGGGTCCGAAGGGCGAGCTGAAATTCGTCGTCAACGACGAAGTTCTGGTGAAGTTCGAGGACGGACAGATCGCTGTGTCGCCCCGTGACGCGACCAAGGACGCGCGCTCGAAGTGGGGTATGTCGCGGACGCAGATCCTCAACATCCTCAAGGGCGTGACGAGCGGTTTCGAGAGGAAGCTGGAGATCAACGGCGTCGGCTATCGTGCAGCCATGCAGGGCAAGAATTTGCAGCTTGCCCTTGGCTTCAGCCACGATGTCGTCTACGAGACGCCCGCCGGCATCACGATTGCCGTGCCGAAGCCGACGGAAATCGTCGTAAGCGGCATCGACAAGCAGCAGGTTGGCCAGGTTGCGGCCGAGATTCGCAAGTTCCGTGGCCCCGAGCCCTACAAGGGCAAGGGCGTCAAGTACGCGGAAGAGCGGATCGTCCGCAAGGAAGGCAAGAAGAAGTAAGTTTTGCAACGCCACGGGGCGCTGTCGCGGGAGGATGTCCTACCGCATATGGCGGCCCCCGTTTTTCAAGGCAGGGAACAGTTATGGCTTCCAAGGAATCCATCCAGCGTCGCGCGCAGCGCGTTCGCCGTCAGTTGAAGAAGGTCGCCGGTGAACGCCCGCGCCTTTCCGTGCATCGTTCGTCGAAGCACATCTACGCGCAGATCATCGACGACGCGAAGGGCCATACGCTCGCCGCTGCCTCGACGCTCGAAAAGGAATTGAAGGATGCGCTGAAGACCGGCGCCGACACGGCCGCTGCCGCTGCCGTCGGCAAGCTGGTCGCAGAGCGCGCGGTGAAGGCCGGTGTCACGAGCGTCGTGTTCGACCGCGGCCCGTTCATCTATCACGGTCGCGTCAAGGCGCTGGCCGATGCCGCCCGTGAGGGTGGATTGAGCTTCTAACCGATCCGGCTATCGCGCCGGATCAAACATCAACTGTGCTTCCGGAAAAGAACAAGGAACAGGACAATGGCACAAGAACGCAGGGACAGCGGCCGCGAGCGCAGCCGTGACCGCGAAGAGCGCGACGATGGCTTCGTCGATAAGCTCGTTCATATCAATCGCGTCGCCAAGGTGGTGAAGGGCGGCCGTCGTTTCGGTTTCGCCGCGCTCGTCGTTGTGGGCGACCAGAAGGGCCGCGTCGGTTTTGGCCACGGCAAGGCCCGCGAAGTGCCCGAGGCGATTCGCAAGGCGACCGAGAGCGCCAAGCGCGACATGGTGTTCGTGCCGCTGCGTTCGGGCCGCACGCTGCATCACGATGTGGAAGGCCGTTGGGGGGCGGGCCGCGTGCTGCTGCGCTCGGCTAAGCCCGGCACGGGTATCATTGCCGGTGGGCCGATGCGCGCCGTATTCGAAACGCTCGGCATGCACGATGTCGTCGCCAAGTCGATGGGATCCTCCAATCCCTACAACATGGTGCGTGCCACGTTCGACGCGTTGAAGCGGCAGATGCATCCGAAGGACATCGCAGCTCAGCGCGGCATCAAGTACTCCGCTCTCCAGGCTCGTCGCGGCGCCGCCGTCGCGGCCGAGGAATAGTCCGGCAGGCTGAATAGGGAAACAGGACAATGGCAAGCAAGAAGGGCAAGACCGTTACGGTCGAGCAGATCGGCAGCCCCATCCGCCGTCCGTCCGAACAGCGCGCTACGCTGGTCGGCCTCGGCCTGAACAAGCTTCACCGCCGTCGCACGCTGGAGGATACTCCTGCGGTGCGCGGCATGATCGCCCGCGTGCAGCATCTCGTCCGCGTCGTGGACGAGGCGTGAGCGGGACGGGAGACAGGATATGAAACTCAACGAACTGCGTGACAATGACGGTGCGACCAAGTCGCGCAAGCGCGTCGGTCGCGGCATCGGCTCCGGTTCCGGAAAGACCGGCGGCCGCGGCGTGAAAGGCCAGAAGTCGCGTTCGGGCGTGGCCGTCAATGGCTTTGAAGGCGGCCAGATGCCGCTTTACCGGCGTCTTCCGAAGCGTGGCTTCCGCAACCTGTTCGCCAAGGACTACAATACAGTGTCCGTGGCTCGCGTTCAGGCGGCGGTCGATGCAAACAAGCTTGACGCCAAGGAGACCGTGACGGTCGAGGCGCTGGTCAAGGCCGGCGTGCTGCGCCGCGCCAAGGATGGCGTGCGCCTGCTCGGAGACGGCGAGATCAAGGCCAAGCTGGCTTTCGATGTGGCTGGTGCCTCAAAGACCGCCATCGAGAAGATCGAGAAGGCCGGCGGCTCAGTCAAGCTGCCCCAGGCCGAGGCGTCAGAATAAGCATCCTTGAAGCGGCGGACAGGCTGCAGGTTCCATTGGCCGTCGAGGCGTCCTCGACGCGGAACTTGTGTGCCGCCGCCGCTTGCATCTTTCATGGCTGGAGCCTATCTCGGGGCTTCGGCCACATGCGCCGGCCGACGGCTCGCGTCGCGCCGCCCGCGTGACGAAGCGGAGAGTTCCCCATGGCATCGGCTGCTGAACAACTTGCCTCAAATCTGAATTTCGCGGCCTTCGCCAAAGCGGAAGACCTGAAGAAGCGCATCTGGTTCACGCTGGGCGCGCTGCTCGTCTATCGGCTCGGCACATACATCCCGATGCCGGGAATCAATCCCGACGCGTTCGCGCAGGCATTCCAGCAGCAGTCGAGCGGCGTGCTTGGCATGTTCAACATGTTCGCAGGCGGCGCCGTCGAGCGCATGGCGATCTTCGCGCTGGGAATCATGCCCTACATTTCCGCTTCCATTATCATGCAGCTCATGACGTCGGTCATCCCGACGCTGGAGCAGTTGAAGAAGGAAGGCGAGCAAGGCCGCAAGATCATCAACCAGTATACGCGCTACGGTACGGTGCTGCTCGCAATCGTGCAGGCCTACGGCATCGCCGTCGGACTTGAAAGCGGCAGCCAGATCGTCACCGATCCAGGCTGGTTTTTCCGCATTTCCGCCGTCATCACCCTGGTTGGCGGCACCATGTTCCTGATGTGGCTTGGCGAGCAGATCACCGCGCGAGGCATCGGCAACGGCATCTCGCTCATTATCTTCGCCGGCATCGTGGCGGGCCTACCGCAGGCGATCAGCGGTACGCTCGAACTCGGCCGTACCGGCGCTCTCTCGACCGGGTTGATCCTTGCCATCATCGCGCTCGCCGTCGTGGTCATCGCGGTGATCGTGTTCTTCGAGCGCGCACAACGCCGCCTGCTGATCCAGTATCCCAAGCGGCAGGTCGGAAATCGCATGTTCCAGGGTGATACTTCCCATCTCCCGCTGAAGCTCAATACGGCCGGCGTGATTCCGCCGATCTTCGCCTCGTCGCTCCTTTTGCTGCCGGCAACGGTGGCAGGCTTCGCCGACACGACTACGCTGCCAACCTGGGCCGCGTCGCTTTTGGCGGCTCTCGGGCATGGCCAGCCGATCTATATGGCGCTCTATGCGGCGATGATCATCTTCTTCGCCTTCTTCTATACGGCCATCGTCTTCAATCCGAAGGACACGGCCGATCAGTTGAAGAAGCATTCGGGCTTCATTCCGGGATATCGGCCAGGAGAGCGCACTGCGGAGTATATCGACTACGTTCTGACGCGCATTACGGTTATCGGCGCGCTTTATCTCGTACTCGTCTGCATGCTGCCGGAGTTCCTGATTTCGGCGACCGGCGTGCCGTTCTATCTTGGCGGCACGTCTCTGCTGATCGTTGTCAGCGTTACCCTTGATACCGTGGCGCAGGTGCAGGGGCACTTGATAGCGCACCAGTATGAGGGGCTTATCAAGAAGTCGAAGCTTCGTGGCGGGAAGAGGGGAAGATGAGGCTTATATTGCTGGGCCCGCCGGGAGCGGGCAAGGGGACGCAGGCCCAGAGACTGGTTGAGAAGCACGGTATTCCTCAGCTTTCCACAGGCGACATGCTGCGCGCGGCCGTTGCCGGTGGAACCGAGGTCGGAAAGCGCGCCAAGGCGGTGATGGATGCCGGTGAGCTGGTGTCCGATGCCATCGTGAACGCCATCGTCGCCGAGCGTATCGCCGCGCCCGACTGCGCGCGCGGGTTCATCCTCGATGGCTATCCGCGCACGCTGGCGCAGGCCGATGCCGTCGAAGAGATGCTGGCCGAACGGGGGTTGGACCTGGACGTCGTCATCGAACTGGTGGTGGACGACAAGAAGCTGGTCGGACGCATCCTCAAGCGGGCCGAAGAGGCCAAGGCTGCGGGGCAGCCCGTGCGCAAGGATGACAACGCCGAGGTGTTCGACGAGCGGCTGCGTGAATACTACAAAAAGACAGCTCCGCTGATCGGTTACTATTACGCCAAGGGCAAGCTCGTCAGCGTCGATGGTATGGCCGATATCGACGCCGTGACCGCTTCCATCGACGATGTGCTGATGCAAAGCGCGGATGTAAGCTGAGATCGTATTGACATGCGCCGGAATCTGGCGTAACCGCCCCATCTTCCTTTCAGGCGCAAGGCTGACAGGCCCAAGAGGTCGTTGGCTTCAGTGAACTGGAACTCCCGCAAGGGCCGGCCTCCACCGGACGCGGGATCAACAAGAACGCCGGTTATCGCCGGCCCATATGGAGAAATGAAATGGCTCGTATAGCCGGCGTCAACATTCCGACCAACAAGCGCGTCGTTATCGCGCTTCAGTATATTCATGGCATCGGGCCGAAATTCGCGCAGGAGATCACCGAGAAGGTGGGTATTCCGGCGGAACGCCGCGTCAACCAACTCACAGATGCGGAAGTATTGCAGATCCGCGAGACGATCGACCGCGACTATCAGGTCGAAGGCGACCTGCGCCGCGAAGTCTCCATGAACATCAAGCGCCTGATGGACCTCGGCTGCTATCGTGGCCTTCGTCATCGCCGCTCGCTGCCGGTTCGCGGTCAACGCACGCATACCAATGCGCGCACCCGCAAGGGTCCGGCCAAGCCGATTGCCGGCAAGAAGAAGTAGGGCGGAGCGCGGGCAAAGGTGCCCGCTCGCTATCGTCGCAGGTGGAGCCGCTGGAATTACGGCGGCGTAGAGATCGAAAGAAAGGACCGAAATGGCCAAGGAAGCCACACGCGTTCGCCGCCGCGAGCGCAAGAACATCTCGACGGGCGTCGCCCACGTCAATTCGACGTTCAACAACACCATGATCACCATCACCGACGCACAGGGCAACGCGATTGCCTGGTCTTCGGCGGGCGCGCAGGGCTTCAAGGGTTCGCGCAAGTCCACGCCGTTTGCGGCGCAGATGGCCGCGGAAGATTGTGCCAAGAAGGCGCAGGAGCACGGTATGCGTACCCTTGAGGTCGAAGTGTGCGGACCCGGTTCCGGCCGTGAGTCGGCGCTGCGCGCGCTGCAGGCTGCCGGCTTCACCATCACCTCCATTCGCGACGTGACGCCGATCCCGCACAATGGCTGCCGTCCGCGCAAGAAGCGGCGCGTCTAACAGGTAAAGATACCCGCCGCGCGAGCGCCGGCCAGCATGGTCCCGAAGAACGGACACCGGTTTTCGGACCAGACCATGCGCAAAAGACCGACGCTCCTCCGCGGTTTCCAGGACGCCTGCCACGATTGGATGGTGGCGGGGAAACGGAAGGAAAGAACATGATCCAGAAAAACTGGCAGGAACTCATCAAGCCCAACAAGATCGACTTCTCGTCGAAGGGCAAGACGTTGACGACGCTGGTGGCGGAGCCGCTGGAGCGCGGCTACGGCCTGACGCTCGGCAATGCGCTGCGCCGCGTCCTGCTGTCGTCCCTGCGGGGCGCTGCCGTGACCGCCGTGCAGATCGACGGCGTCCTGCATGAGTTCTCCTCGATTCCGGGCGTCCGCGAGGATGTGACGGATATCGTGCTGAACATCAAGGAAATCGCCATCAAGATGGATGGCGACGGCCCGAAGCGCATGGTCGTGCGCAAGCAGGGACCGGGTGCTGTTACCGCTGGCGATATCCAGACGGTCGGCGATGTGGAAATTCTCAACCCCGACCACGTGATCTGCACGCTGGACGAGGGCGCGGAAATCCGCATGGAGTTCACCGTCGATACCGGCAAGGGCTACGTGCCGGCCGAGCGCAACCGCGCCGAGGATGCGCCGATCGGCCTCATTCCGGTCGATAGCCTCTACTCGCCGGTCAAGAAGGTGTCCTACAAGGTCGAGAATACCCGCGAGGGCCAGGTTCTCGACTATGACAAGCTGACCATGACCATCGAGACCGATGGTTCGATCACCGGCGAGGACGCGGTTGCCTTCGCGGCGCGCATCCTGCAGGACCAGCTCAGCCTGTTCGTCAATTTCGACGAGCCGCAGAAGGAGCAGCCTTCGGAGCAGGTCACGGAGCTGGCGTTCAACCCGGCGCTGCTGAAGAAGGTGGATGAGCTGGAACTGTCCGTCCGCTCGGCGAACTGCCTCAAGAACGACAACATCGTTTATATCGGCGACCTGATCCAGAAGACCGAGGCGGAGATGCTGCGCACTCCGAACTTCGGCCGCAAGTCGCTCAACGAGATCAAGGAAGTGCTGGCCGCAATGGGCCTGCACCTTGGCATGGAAGTGCCCGATTGGCCGCCCGAGAATATCGAGGATCTGGCCAAACGCTACGAAGACCAGTATTGAGCGCGGCGGCGGGATATTCCCGCCTCTGCCGTGCTTTGAACGCAACCGGGGCCTGACCCCGAAACGGAACCAAGGAGAAGGCCAATGCGCCACGGAAAATCCGGACGCCGGCTCGGCCGCACCGTCAGCCATCGCAAGGCGCTGTTCACGAACATGGCCGCCTCGCTGATCGAGCACGAGCAGATCGTCACCACCCTGCCGAAGGCGAAGGAGCTTCGCCCTATCGTCGAGAAGCTCGTCACGCTGGGCAAGCGCGGCGATCTGCACGCTCGCCGTCAGGCAATCGCTCAGGTCGGTTCCGATGCGGCCGCCAAGCGTCTTTTCGAGACGATTGCGCCGCGCTACGCCGACCGTAACGGCGGCTATCTGCGCATCATGAAGGCAGGTTTCCGTCATGGTGACAACGCTGCGATGGCGGTGATCGAGTTCGTCGACCGTGACGTATCGGCCAAGGGTGCGGCGGATCGTGCGCGCCTCGAAGCCGAAGGCGCCGATCAGGAGAGCGAGGCAGCATAAGCCTCGTGAGATCAATTCTGGATCGATTGGGAAAGGAGCCGCAAGGCTCCTTTTTCTTTTGGGCGTTTGTCTCGGGCGGGCGTTTCAGCAGCCTATGATGTAGCGGCTGTATCGGCCGGTCGCCTTTCGTGCGGCCAGCACCACGGCGATGCTGATCATGAGCACGACCGCAGAGTATAGGAGGAGATCCAGAAACGGCTCGCCGAAATGGGGCGACAGAAATCTTGGGGCCCGGAACAATGCAGCCAGGACTATGCCGTGGATGAAGAAAAGACCGAAGCTTATTTCGGCCAGGAACTTCAGCGGCCTTGCTGCCAGATGCCCCCAACGCGCAAGCAGACCGCAAAAGAAGGCTATGCCGGCATATTTCTGGGCCAGCATGAGATCGAGGCCGAGCGGCCACCAGCCTTGTCCGGCAGCACGCTCGAGATTGCCTGAATCGTGCAGGAAAAAGACCTGCGTGGCCGCTATTGCGACAAGCAGCAAACCCAGTGCCGCGATTGTTCCGCTGCGGCTGACGAAGTTCATGATGGGCTGCCGATACTCGCAAAACATGATGCCGAACAGGTAGAAATTCGCGAAGTAGAGGACGCTCTGGGCAGGGTTCAGGTTGCTTGCCGGACGGTGCACCCACAGGGCGATCAGAATGGAGATTCCCAGCACCGCCAGCTTCTGCGCATTGGCCAGGCGTATGAAGCGGTCAAACAGGGGGGAGGCGAGGAATACGATGAATATGAACGGGATATACCAATAAGCGATATCCATGCGCCCGGTGCTGAAGATCGTGATGAAATCGACGAAGTAGCTGCGGGGATAGGCCTCTCCGTGCCTGACGAGCGTGGCCGAGGCTCCGTCCAACGCCATTTCCGCAAGCGTCAGCGGCGTCGCCAGCGCCACATAGGGCAAGCCGACATACAACGCTTTCTTGTACATGAAGTCGCCATAGGTCGTTCGTTCATAGAAGACCTGCCGGTAAAGAAAGCCGGAAATAAAGACGAAATATGCCGTGCCGCCGGTGATGAGGGCCATGAGCACGCTGAGCCAGTTTATGGAATCGGCCAGCGGCGCTTCATCGACGAAATGGGTCCACGCGACGGCATAACAGTGCCCTGTCACGATGAGGACGATTGCGACGGCCCGGAAATATTCCAGATAGGCGATGTGCTCCCGGCGCGCCGACCGGGCAATTGGAAGCGTTTCAGATTCTGTTTGCAGCGCGCCGCTGGAAAGAGCTTGTGACTGAGGCATGACCGCCCGGGGCTTTCACCCAGTGAGACAATCAGCATCTTTTATACGATGCGCCGGGTAAAGGAAGCGCATGGGGCTGCCGAGCCTTGCGGTTCCGGCATCAAATGCTGTGAAAGCCTTTTATTTTGCACAATGGTAGTGAAAATGGCGGTGCATCCACGCACGAGGATTCCCATGCCGCTCTCCCGTAATCTGCTTGCTACCCTGTTCGGACTGGCCGCTGTCTTTGCGGCCGGGACAGTCGATCTGCGCGCCCAGGACAGTTCGGGCAAGGATCTGGGCGATGTCCTGACTGATCTGCTGCGTGGCACGCCGGATTCCGCCGTCGACAAGCGGGCGCCTTTCTCCCGCGATGATATACAGCTTTCCTATGCTCCTCTGGTGCGGCAGGCCGCTCCAGCAGTGGTCAATGTTTACGCTTCGCAGCAGGTGCGTGTCCGTTCGCCTTTCATGGGCGACCCGTTCTTCGAGCAATTCTTCGGCCGGCAGATGCCGCCACGTGTGCAATCTTCCCTTGGATCGGGCGTGATCGTGGACGAAAGCGGGCTGGTGGTCACGAACTACCATGTCATTCGCGACGCCGACGAGGTGAAGGTCGCAATGTCGGACGGGCGTGAATTCGAGAGCAAGATTCTCCTGCGGGATGAATCGCTCGATCTGGCAGTGCTCAAGATCGAATCGCCGGAGCCGTTTCCGGTCGTGGCGATAGGCAATTCCGACGCGCTGGAGGTAGGCGACCTCGTGCTCGCTATCGGCAATCCGTTCGGTGTCGGGCAGACCACGACGAGCGGGATCGTATCCGCCCTGGCGCGTACGCATGTCGGCATTTCGGATTTCGGCTTCTTCATCCAGACTGACGCGGCCATCAATCCGGGCAATTCGGGCGGTGCGCTGATCAACATGTCGGGGGAGGTGGTGGGCATCAACACCGCCATCTACAGCCAGTCCGGCGGATCCATCGGCATCGGCTTCGCCATCCCGTCCAATATCGTGGCGGCCGTGGTTGCCGCCGCGCGTGCGGGCAGTGATGTTTTCGAGCGTCCTTATCTCGGCGCCAGCTTTGAAAGCGTGACCCCGCAGGTGGCCGAGGCCCTTGGCATGGCGCGGCCCACAGGGGCGCTGGTAACCAATGTTGCGGAAGGCGGACCGGCGGGAAAAGCCGGGCTGAAGCCGGGCGACGTGGTGCTGTCAATCAACAGCACGGCGATAGAAAACCCGGACGCGCTCGGCTACCGCATCGCCACCTTGGCGATAGGATCGGCCGCCTCGCTGACAATCCTGCGGCAGGGGGAGGAAGTCGGTCTGGAGGTCGGTCTGGAGCAGGCGCCGGAAGGCGCTTCCTCGCATGAGATCACGATAGATGGCCGCAGCCCGTTCTCCGGCGCGAAGGTGGCAGCCCTTTCGCCGCGCCTTGCGCAGCGCCTGCGCATCGCAGCCGACACGAAGGGCGTCGCGATCGTGGATATCGATCGGTCCTCGCCAGCCGCACAGCTCGGCTTCCAGCCGGGCGATATCGTGCGCGAGGTAAACGGGCGCGAGATCACCACGCCGGAAATGCTGGCCGAGGTCACGGCTGACAATACCCGTTGGTGGCGCTTCTCCGTGGAGCGGAACGGCCAGCTTCTCCGTCAGGTGCTGCGGTTCTAGAGACGTGGCGGATCTCTTCGGCCGTGACGATGGACAAAGCACGCCCGCACCGGGCAGGCCGCTGGCTGATCGCCTGCGGCCTATGGCGCTTGGCGATGTGGTAGGGCAAGAGCACCTGACAGGCGAGGACGGCGTTCTCACGCGTATGATCCGCTCCGGCTCGCTCGGGTCGATGATCTTCTGGGGGCCGCCCGGAACCGGCAAGACGACGGTGGCGCGGCTGTTGGCGGGAGAAACCGGGCTCGCCTTCGAGCAGATTTCCGCGATCTTTTCCGGCGTCGCCGACCTCAAGAAGGTATTCGAGACGGCGCGGATGCGGCGAGGCAATGGCCGCCAGACGCTGCTTTTCGTAGACGAGATACACCGCTTCAATCGCGCCCAGCAGGACAGTTTCCTCCCCGTCATGGAGGACGGCACCGTTATCCTGATAGGTGCGACGACGGAGAACCCATCCTTCGAGCTCAACGCTGCCTTGTTGTCCCGCGCACGCGTGCTGGTTTTTCAGCCGCTTTCCCCGGAGAGCGTCGAGTTGCTGCTGGAGCGCGCGGAGCAGGTGGAAGGACGGAAGCTGCCTGTGGACGCCGAGGCGAGGGCGGTGCTGCTGCGCATGGCGGACGGGGACGGGCGCGCCGCGCTGACCCTGGCCGAGGAATTGTGGAGGGCGGCGCGCGCGGACGAGGTTTTCGACGCGGAGGGATTGCAGAGGGTCGTGCAGCGCCGTGCGCCGGTCTACGACAAGAGCCAGGACGGCCACTACAACCTGATCTCGGCGCTGCATAAGTCCGTTCGCGGTTCTGATCCCGATGCGGCCCTCTATTATCTGATGCGCATGTTCGATGCCGGGGAAGATCCGCTCTATCTTGGGCGGCGGCTTGTGCGCATGGCTTCCGAAGATATCGGGCTGGCCGATCCGCAGGCGCTGGTGATCGCCAATGCGGCGAAGGACGCCTATGACTATCTCGGCTCGCCGGAGGGCGAACTGGCATTGGCGCAAGCCTGTGTCTATCTGGCGACGGCGCCGAAATCCAATGCTCTCTACACTGCCTTCAAGGCGGCGATGCGGGCGGCCAAGGAGAATGGCTCGCTGCTGCCCCCCAAGCACATTCTCAACGCGCCGACGAAGCTGATGAAAGGGGAAGGCTACGGCTCGGGTTATCGCTACGATCACGACGAGCCTGACGCCTTTTCGGGTCAGGATTATTTTCCCGAGGCAATGGGCCGCCAACAGTTCTACGATCCGCCGGATCGCGGCTTCGAGCGCGAGATTCGCAAGCGGCTGGATTATTGGGCAAAGCTGCGAGCGGAACGGAACAAATAGGGCGTGGATGTATCATCTCTTGCTGGTGGCCGTCGGCGGCGCAATCGGCGCAGGATTTCGCCATCTGGTTAATCTGGGCGCGCTGCGTCTCGTCGGCCCGGCTTTTCCCTGGGGCACGATGGCGATCAACATCGCAGGTTCCCTGGCGATGGGCGCGTTCATCGAACTGCTTGCGCGGCGCTTCGGCGGGTCGGCGGAACTCAGGCTTTTCGTGGCGACGGGGGTTCTGGGAGGCTTCACCACATTCTCTGCTTTCTCGCTGGATTTCGCCGTTCTTTATGAGCGAGGAGCGGTGGCGCAGGCGTTCGGATATGCCGCGGCGAGCGTTGCAATCTCCCTGTTGGCGCTATTTGCCGGATTGTGGCTCGCAAGAAACCTCGGCTGATGCTATCCCGCCGTTCGTTCTGATACGGATATCGAAATGGCGGGTGTAGAGCAGATCACGGTCGAGGAAGGCGAAGCGGGCATGCGGCTCGACCGCTGGTTCAAGGCACATTTCCCCGGCCTCGGCTTCGGCCATCTGCAAAAGCTGTTGCGCTCCGGGCAGGTGCGTGTGGATGGCGGTCGCGCCAAGGCTGATATGCGGGTGCAGCCGGGACAGACCGTTCGCGTGCCGCCGCTTACCGTGGATCGCAAGAGCGACGGAGCCAACCTGACCGGGCATTCGATCCGTGGGCAGGATGACGGCGCGGTCCTGTCGAAGATGATGCTCTACGAAGACCCTGCGGTTTTCGTTTTCAACAAGCCTGCCGGCCTTGCCGTGCAGGGCGGGTCGGGTGTTACCCGCCATGTGGATGACATGCTCGAGGCGCTGCGCAACAAGAAGGGAGAGAAACCCCGGCTCGTCCACCGCCTCGACCGCGATACGTCGGGCGTGCTCGTCGTGGCGCGCTCCCGGCTTGCCGCGATGCGGCTGGCGGAGGCGTTTCGCGGGCGGGATGCGCAGAAAACCTATTGGGCGCTGGTGAAGGGCGTACCAAAGCAGCGCGAGGGCCGCATCTCGTCCTGGCTGGTCAAGGAGGCCACGCCGGACGGGGATCGCATGCGGGTGGCGAAGCATGGCGAGCGTGGCGCCGACCATGCCATTTCCAACTATCGCGTGGTGGAGCAGGCAGGACAGACGCTCTCGTGGCTTGAAATGGAGCCTCACACCGGCCGCACGCATCAATTGCGCGTGCATGCAGCACAAATCGGCTGTCCCATCATTGGCGATCCCAAATATTTCGAAGCGGATACCAACTGGGAATTTCCGGGCGGCATCCAGAACCGCCTGCATCTTCACGCGCGGCGCATCGTGATCCCGCATCCGAATGGCGGCGTCATCGACGTGACAGCGCCCATGCCGCCACATATGCGCCAGAGCTGGAATCTGCTCGGCTTTGACGAGGAAAGCGCGGAGGAGGAGCGATGAGCAATGTCGCCATGCCGGTGGAGCGCCGCGACGCCCTGGACAGCTTCGCCATCGGCCTCATGATCCTGCTCACGCTCTCATGGGGCGTGAACCAGGTTTTCATCAAGGTGGCCAATACGGGCTACAATCCCGTTTTCCTTACCGCCGCGCGCTCGATTCTCGCCGCACTACTGGTCTATGGCTGGTGCCGCTGGAGAGGCATACCGATCTTTCAGCGAGACGGCACACTCGGTGCGGGCATACTTGCCGGGGTACTGTTCGGTGCCGAGTTCGTGCTGATCTTTTTCGGCCTTGACTTCACGACTGCGGCGCGAGGCGCGCTGATGGTCAATTCCATGCCGTTCTGGGTGTTGATCGGTGCGCATATCTGGCTTGGCGAGCGTATTACGTTAAGCAAACTTGGGGGGCTGGTTCTGGCGTTCTCCGGTCTTATGCTGGTCCTGTCCGACGAACTGAGCCTTCCCGATCCTTCGGCGATCAAGGGCGATCTTATGCTACTGGTCGCCGGGGCGATTTGGGGTGCCACGACGATCGTTGTGAAAGGGTCGCGTCTGTCGCAGGCGAGCGCAGAAAAGACATTGCTCTACCAGCTCGTCGTTTCCGCCGTATTCGCGATGCCGCTGATCCCGCTTGCCGGACCTGTGCTGCGCGAGGTTACGCCGGTGGCGACGGCCGCATTCCTGATTCAGGCTGTCTATGTCGTCGCTTTTACCTATTTATTGTGGTTCTGGCTGATGCGCCGCTATCCGGCATCCGGCCTTTCCAGCTTCGCGTTCCTCTCGCCGGTGTTCGGTGTGCTGTCGGGCGCGCTTCTTCTGGGAGAGCCGCTGTCGTGGAGGATTTTCGCGGCGCTTGGCCTAATCGCGGTCGGGTTGGCGGTGGTGAACCGGCCAATCCGAAAGATGCCTGCCGCATAGTCCACAAGGGCAAATCGGATGCGTGAGATTCTGAACGACCTCGAAACAGGGGGAAAGCCCGATCCGATGCGGAGCGCGCAAGCGAGCATGCGCCCGCCATTGCCGAAGCGTTTCTATAAGATCGTTTCGGTCGTAGCTTCCGAGGCCGGGCATGAAGTGCATTTGGACGGGAAACCTGTGCTCACGCCTGGACGCCGGAAGCTGCTGCTGCCGACGGCTGCCGCAGCGGGGTTGGTGGCCGCCGAATATGACGGGCAGGGGGACGTGATCGACCCGGCGACAATCCCGGTGACACGGCTGGCCAATACCGCGCTCGACGGAGTTGCCGCCGACCCGCAAGCCGTGATGGAAGACATATTGCGATATGCATCTTCGGACCTGCTTTGCTATCGCGCCGACGCGCCTCAGGCGCTTGTGGACCGACAGGCGGAAGCATGGGACCCGGTTCTGGACTGGGCGCGGTCGGCGCTTGGCGCGCGGTTCTTTCTCGCGGAAGGCGTGATGCATGTGCAGCAGCCGCGCGAGACGATTGCGGTGCTGGGCGCGCATCTGCGGCAGCTCGCCGAGCCGATGCGGCTGGCGGCGCTTCACGTCATGACGTCGCTTGCCGGCTCTGCGCTATTGGCGATGGCGACGGAGGCGGGTGTGCTTGCGCCGGAGGAGGCATGGTCCGCCGCTCATATAGATGAGGATTGGAACGTCGAGCAATGGGGCGAGGATCATGAAGCGGCTGCGCGCCGTACCGCCCGGCGACAGGATTTCGACGCGGCGGTCTCCCTGCTCGCCGCGCTCGACAAGAAGCCCGCTGCTTAACTCCGGGCGGTCGCCTCGCTGGGATTTCGCCGGAGCATAGGTGGTAAGAGACTTGCGGCGGCGGACACCGCGAACGCGGCGGGGATACCGGCCAGCGCCGCTGAAAGATCGCTCGTACCCCACCACCGCGTCCATTCGTCTCCGGTACCTGGCGACAGATCGACTCCGTATCGCACCCCAAGGATGAAGATGGCCGGCAGACCGACGCCCGCTGCCATCCCCGCTATCGTTCCAATGGCGGTTACACTTTTCCACCATATGCCCAGCACAAGGGCAGGGAACAGACCTGCCGCAGCGAAAACGAGGGTCCAGGAGACAATGGCAAGCGCGTCGAAGGTTTGTGTCGATGCCCAGCTTGCCAGAGCAAGCACGACGAGGGGCAGGAGCCTCGACACGGCCAGACGCGAACTTGGCGGTGCGGCCGGGTGAAGGGCACGGTAAAAAAGGTCGTGTCCGAGCGTGTTGGCCACAGTGAGAAGAAGCGAGGAAGCAACGGAAAGGGCGGCCATCAATGTGCCCATCGCAGCCAGCACGAGCAGCACTCGCGGGAGATCTTCAAAACCCAGGCTTTGCGCGAAGGGCTTGGGGAAGCCGCCCAGATAGACGTCTGGCCCGGTTTGCAGCATGTGTGCAAGGATCGGTACGAGCGCGAGCAGTAAAAGTCCGATCGCCACACCCCAGACATTAACGCGGAAATCCGGCCCCCTGCGCATCGCCATCGGGCCGGCCAGCAGGCTGGGCAGGGCGGAAATCGCCACCGCAAGGCAGAGTGCTGCGCCTGCATCCAGGGAGAATGAGTGTGGCGCGGCCAGGCTGATCGAGGGGCTGGCGGCGCTTAACAGCATCGCTTCCGGTGAGATCAACGTCCACGCGACCGGCGCGATGCAGCTGATGGTGAGAAGAATAAGATAGAGAGAACGAGTGTTGGTGGCGGCTTTCATTCCACCCGGCAGGCAGGTCAGCGCCAGCAGGACGGCGATGAGCATGAGCGCAGGCTGCTGATCGATGCCGAGCAGCATCGCCAGTCCCGCCGCAATGGCCTGAAGCAGCAGGATGAGAAGGAGACAGCAGATCGCTGCGGCCAGGAACATGGTGAACAGGCGCACGACAAGGCTGCCAAAACGCCGCGCGAGGAAATCCGGCACCGTGGGCGCTTCATCGGCGTGGATCGCGGGGGCGAAGGCGGCGCCTGCGATCAGCAAGCCCGCCAGCGCGGCGAGGAGAAGCAAGACAACGCTGGTTCCGGAACCCGCGATGGGAAGCGCGACGGCAAGCAATACGGCGATGCCGACGGCTTCCGTTGCCAGCCACGCGCCCGAACCGAAAGCGGAAATATCTCTTCCGCCGCCGATATAGATTCGATCACGCATGGTAGCAGCCGCCCAGGCCGCCACAGAGATCCCCGCGAAGGCGGCTATCGCCACCAGACGCACCAGGATTCCTTCGGGAACGCCCAGGGCTTCGAGCACGCCGCCGACGCAAAGCAGAGCGGCATATCCGGTCATGCCAAGGAACAAGACGAGGCGGCTCAACGCAGGCTCCCTCCGGGGCTGGTCCACTATTCCCGCCGCGAAATGAAGGACAGGAAAACGAAACGCAGGCCAAGCACGATCGCGACGATCACGCAATTGGAGATGATGCCAATGGCGAAAAGAGTCCACCAGTTCTCCGCGCCGGCGGAGAAGGAAAGCGGAATGAGCGCAGCGATGAAAAGGACGCCCGCTCCCAGCGGCAGGACCATCCCCGTATGTGCCATCGTGTTGCGCGCGGTGAGTAGCAGCGCCAGCAGCAGGCCGATGCGGAACGGGTCGAGCAACTGCGCGATGAAAATATCATGGACGGTCATGCTTCCTCCTTCGGGCCGCATATTATCCCGCGGTCTGTCAGGACGATAACCGGACAGGAGACAGCGCCGCCGTCCATTAGACCAAAGTCATAAGCATAAAGGATTGCTGCCTTTTCGGCGTTGCCTCTGCCATGATTCCCATCACGGCCAGCGAGTCCCAACCGGCGAAAGAACCCTCGGGAACGAGCGGCTGAGCAAATTTGGGAGGACAATCTGATGGCAAACGCTGCGGTAGCCGGCAGGAGTTCGCGCGGCATGACGCGCGAGGAAAAGAAGGTGATCTTCGCATCCTCGCTGGGCACGGTGTTCGAGTGGTACGATTTCTATCTCTACGGTTCGCTCGCGGCCTTCATTGGCGCGGCGTTCTTCAGCGAATATCCGGAAGCGACGCGAAACATCTTCGCCCTTCTGGCCTTCGCCGCCGGCTTTCTCGTTCGTCCTTTCGGTGCTCTGGTGTTCGGCCGCATCGGCGATATTGTCGGCCGTAAATATACCTTCCTCGTGACCATCCTCATCATGGGTCTTTCGACCTTCTTCGTGGGCCTTTTGCCGGGATCGGCCACGATCGGCATTCTCGCGCCCATCATCCTGATCGCGTTGCGCATGCTGCAAGGGCTTGCCCTGGGCGGCGAATATGGCGGCGCCGCGACCTATGTGGCGGAGCATGCGCCCGATGACCGCCGCGGCTACTATACTTCATGGATTCAGACGACTGCGACGCTTGGCCTGTTCCTGTCGCTCATCGTTATCCTGGTGGTTCAGACTTCGCTTGGACCGGACACGTTCCGCGCATGGGGATGGCGTGTACCGTTCCTTCTATCGGTCATCCTGCTCGGCATTTCCGTATGGATCCGGCTGAGCCTCAACGAATCGCCCGCCTTCCAGCGGATGAAGAATGAAGGGAAAGGTTCGAAGGCTCCTCTCTCGGAAGCCTTCGGCCAATGGAAGAACGCCAGGATCGCGCTGCTGGCGTTGCTTGGCCTTACAGCGGGGCAGGCCGTGGTCTGGTATTCGGGCCAGTTCTACGCCCTGTTCTTCCTGCAAAACGTGCTGAAGGTTGATGCCTTTTCGGTGAACGTCATGATCGCTATAGCACTGGCGCTGGGGACACCGTTCTTCATCCTGTTCGGCTGGCTCTCCGACAAGGTCGGGCGCAAGATGATCATTATGGCCGGCCTTGCACTCGCCATCGTGACCTATTTCCCGTTGTTCAAGGCGCTGACCTGGGCGGCCAACCCTGCATTGGCGACCGCGCAGCAGACCACGCGGGCGACGGTGACGGCGGCTCCGGGCGATTGCACCTTCCAGTTCAACCCGGTGGGCACGGCCAAGTTCACCACGTCGTGCGATATCGCCACGGGCTTCCTTGCCCGCAACTCGGTGCCGTACGACATCGTGGCGACAGCGGCACCCGGCACGCCGGCGACCGTGCAGGTCGGCGATGCGACCATTACCTCTTATGATGCGGTTGCGGCGGGTGATCAGGCCGGTGCGCTGAACACGGCCTTCTCGAACGACGTATTCACAGCGTTGCAGGCGGGCGGCTATCCGCTGGTGCAGAACGCGGCGGGCGCTTTCTCGATGGTCGCGGCGCCGGATGCGGTAAATTGGCCCCTGACCATCGCGATCCTGTTCGTGCTGGTGGTCTATGTGACGATGGTCTACGGGCCGATCGCCGCGATCCTGGTCGAGATGTTCCCGACCCGCATACGCTACACGGGCATGTCGCTGCCCTACCATATCGGCAATGGCTGGTTCGGCGGATTGCTGCCGGCTACCGTTTTCGCAATGAGCGCGGCGCGAGGCGATATCTACTACGGTCTCTGGTATCCGATCGCGATTGCGGCGATGTCCCTGATCATCGGCATGCTGTTCGTCCGCGATACGCTCGGGACGGATCTGCACGCCAAGGACTAGCCAGATTCTCGCTCGGATCCGCGCGAGCAATTGTGCGGGAGCGGGCGGGGAAATCGCCAGCGGCAGAAACAAAAACCCCGGCGAAAAGCCGGGGTTTTATCGTTGAGGCAGGGTTACAGGCACGTTCGGCACAAGCATCATGCCCTGCGGTCGCGCTCAGCTTCCTGCATGGCAGCCTCGTGATACCAGCCGCTGGTAGCCAACACATTGGCTGCCCGCCGGGACGGCAGGCTCATCACCTTTCCCTCACGGCTTGCCACTCTGCTTGACACATCACGTGCCCGAACAGGAAAGGCGTAGATTCTCGCTGACTCACGATTAGTATTCGTAGTCGTCATGGCGCTTCTTCCTATCTTGCGGCGCACAAAACACCGCTGAGTTTTCCTCAATATAATGGCAGCCTAGAGTCTAGGCAATATGAACATGAAAAAATCACTATTTGTCTAGTTTTTACGCATTTTTATATTTTGCTTCCCTTGAAAGCATTCCGGCCAGGCAGGGCTCGCGCAGGACCGAGTTGTTTGCCTCGTCGCGTTTCCGGCTTTGCGGCGCCCCGGTACGCATTGCTTGGCCTAAACTCCGGAAAATCACGTTCGTTCCGCGTCAATCCGCCTCATATATGGGGTTTTCAGCGGGGATTTCGAGGAATGGCATGTTCATTGCTTGATGAACGTGTCGGGAGTCTCGGCCTGGCGCCGGGAAATCAACTCCCTCCGTTTCGTGCATCGGTATGAGAGGTCGGCATGACTAAATACAAACTCGAATATATATGGCTCGACGGCTACACGCCGGTTCCGAATCTCCGGGGTAAGACCCAGATAAAGGAATTCGACAGTTTCCCGACGCTTGAGCAACTGCCGCTCTGGGGCTTCGACGGTTCGTCGACGATGCAGGCGGAAGGCCATTCCTCGGACTGCGTGCTGAAGCCCGTCGCCGTCTACCCGGACCCGGCCCGCGACAACGGCGCACTGGTGATGTGCGAGGTCATGATGCCGGACGGTGTCACGCCGCACGCCTCGAACAAGCGCGCTACCATCCTCGACGACCCGGATACCTGGTTCGGCTTCGAGCAGGAATATTTCTTCTACAAGGACGGTCGCCCGCTCGGCTTTCCGGCTCTCGGCTATCCTGAGCCGCAGGGTCCATACTACACCGGCGTCGGCTACAAGAATGTCGGAGATATTGCCCGCAAGCTCGTCGAAGAGCATCTCGACCTCTGCCTTGCGGCAGGCATCAACCATGAGGGCATCAACGCCGAGGTGGCGAAAGGGCAGTGGGAGTTCCAGATTTTCGGCAAGGGCTCCAAGACTGCCGCCGACCAGATCTGGATGGCACGCTACCTGCTGCTGCGGCTGTGCGAGAAATACGGCATCGACATCGAGTTCCACTGCAAGCCGCTGGGCGACACCGACTGGAACGGCTCGGGCATGCATTGCAACTTCTCGACCAAATATATGCGCGAAGTTGGCGGCAAGGCGTATTTCGAGGCCCTCATGGCGGCCTTCGACAAGAACCTGATGGACCACATCGCCGTTTACGGTCCGGACAATGACAAGCGTCTGACCGGCAAGCACGAGACTGCGCCGTGGAACAAGTTCAGCTACGGGATTGCCGATCGCGGCGCTTCCATCCGTGTTCCGCATTCCTTCGTCAACAATGGCTATAAGGGTTATCTCGAGGATCGGCGCCCGAATTCGCAGGGTGATCCCTACCAGATCGCTTCGCAGATCCTGAAGACGATCTCGGAAGTGCCGACTGCGAAGGCCCAAGCCGCAGCCTGACGCTTCCCGGCGGGTGGGTGTCGGATGCTCGCCTTTTGGATTGAGACAACCCCGGCGGAAACGCCGGGGTTTTTATTTGGCAAGCGGTTGGGCGGCGGCGTCCGTAAGATGGCGAAAGGCTCAACTCTCCGGGCGATCGCTTTCAAGCTGCCTCAGCTTGGCGGTGCCGTAGGTTTTCAGGAACATATCGACGCCGGAACGAACCGTGCCGTCGATCTCCTCCGGTGTCGGCGGTTCGGTGCGGTAGGCGAAGAGGCACTGGCGGTAATAGCCGGCAAGACACAGTTCGGAGAACTGGTACGCGGCAAGGTTCGCATCCGGCATGGAGAGCAGCCCTTCCGCTTCCGCCTCCTTCAGGAATGCGACCAGTTGGCCGTGCCCGTTCAAGGGGCCGCGCTCATAAAACCGCGCTCCGAGCTCTGGAATACGTTCCGAAGCGCCAATGACCGTTCGCTGGGCCAGCACGACTTTTGGCAATGTAATCTTGGTGCTCAACCTTTTCCCAAGGTTTATAAGTGTATCGTAAAGTTTATCGGGGCGTCGGAGGGGGGTGAAAAGATCTTGAAATATTTTCTCGCGCTCTTCCTCGATAAGAGCCTCGAACAGGTCTTCCTTGCTGGCAAAATAGACATAGACGGTTCCCTTGGACACGCCGGCCGCCCGGGTGACGTCGTTCATCGACGCCGCGTCGAAGCCCTTCTCGATGAACACGCGGCGCGCGCCATCGATGATCTGCTGCCGCTTTGCGGGGTTGCTGCCTGCGACGGGCCGCCCGGGGCCGTCCTTCGCCGCCGTTTCGCACGTTTCAGCCGTCGCCGCGGTGTTACGCATCGTGGCACCTCAGGAAATATTCCGCCGTTCGGTTCGATTGGTCTTGATATGGCCATGCACCGTGGATACGTCAATGCAGAACCGAACGGTTCAGTTTAAAGTAGGTAAGCTGTATGTCGTCCTCGTCCATGCCTGCCACTATTGCCAAGATCCGCGCCTTTCCACTCGCGCGGACCTCTCCCTCCATAGAGCGGCCCGAGGTTTCCGCGCCGTCCGATCGGGTACTGGCGTCGCCGGACGAGAAAAAGCGGTCGCTTCGTCCTTATCTTCTGCCTTCCGTCGGTGCTGTGCTGCTTGTGCTTCTGGTCTGGTACGGGCTGCATTATCTGCTGGTCGGGCGTTTCATGATCTCGACGGACGACGCCTATGTGCAGGCGGACATGGCTTACGTATCGCCCAAGATTTCAGGCTATGTCGCTTCCGTGGCCGTTACCGGAAACCAGCGCGTCAGTGCCGGCGATCCGCTGCTGATCGTGGATGACGGCGACTACAAGATCGCCGTCGCACAGGCCGATGCGCAGATCGCCACACTCGGCAAGACGCTTGAGCGCATGGACGCCCAGATAGAGGCGGGGAGGGCATCACTCAGGCAGGCAGAAGCGCAGAAGGCCGCTGCGCAGGCCGCCGCCATAAATGCCGCGCGCGGAGCCGACCGAACCGCCCAGTTGCTGAAAACGCGCGTTGCGACCCAGGCCCAGCTCGACGATGCACGCACCGCCGTCGACCAGGCAAATGCGGCATTGCTCGGCGCGGATGCGCAGATCACCGCCGCGCGCACCAATATCGCCGTTTTGCAGGCGCAGCGCGACGAGACGGCAAGCTCGCTCACCACGCTGCAACTCAACAAGCAGAAGGCCGAGCGCGATCTCTCCTTCACAGTGCTGCGCGCACCGTATGACGGCGTTGTCGGCAATCTTTCTGTGGAACAGGGCGATCTCGTCAGCCCTGGGCAGAAGCTCGCGGCCATCGTGCCGATGGACAAGCTCTATATCGTCGCCAATTTCAAGGAAACGCAGCTCAGGCGGATCGTGCCCGGTCAGAAGGTGCATGTGGCAGTCGATGCATTCGACGAGCATGATTTCGAAGGCACCGTTTCATCGCTGGCTCCCGCTTCCGGCGCGGTCTTTTCCCTGTTGCCGCCCGAAAACGCCACCGGCAACTTCACCAAGGTGGTGCAGCGTGTGCCCGTCCGCATAGAAGTGCCGAGAGACGCGCTGGAGTCCGGCAGGCTTCGTGCGGGGCTGAGCGTGGTTGTCGATGTCGATAGCCGCACGACACCCGCTGGATCGAACTAAACAGCCGCGCCGGCGACGGGATCGAATACGGGATCATGGCACCCGCCACCACAGCCGGCGCCGTTCCGGCCGACCGGAGCGAGACGCGGCGGCTGATCGCGTTTTTTGCGATGGTCTTCGGCATGTTCATGGCCATTCTCGATATCCAGATCGTGTCGGCATCGCTGGCGGAGATACAGGCCGGCCTCGGTGCCAGTGCCGACGAGATACCCTGGGTGCAGACTTCTTACCTGATTGCGGAGGTCATCATGATCCCGCTGTCGGGCTTCCTGTCGCGGATGCTGTCCACGCGCATCCTGTTCAGCATTTCAGCATTGGGGTTCACCGCCGCCAGCGCGCTTGCGGCTACCGCGACGAATATCGAGCAGATGATCGTCTACCGCGCCATACAGGGCTTCATTGGCGGCGGCATGATCCCGAGCGTGTTTGCAGCCGCCTACACCATCTTTCCGCCCGCGCGTCGCGCGATGATAACGCCGGTGATCGGCCTTGTGGCAACGCTCGCGCCAACCATCGGCCCGACGGTCGGCGGATATATTTCCTACTCGTTTTCCTGGCACTGGCTGTTCCTCATCAATGTCGTGCCGGGCATTCTCGTGGCGCTTGCGACGTGGACGCTGGTCGATTTCGACAAGCCGAATTTCGGCCTGTTCGACAAGTTCGACTGGTGGGGCCTGCTCGGGATGGCGGCTTTCCTCGGCTCGCTCGAATATGTGCTGGAGGAAGGTCCTGCCCGCGACTGGCTTCAGGATGAGGCCGTGTTTATTTTCGCCATCGTCATGGTTGCGGGGGCCGTCCTGTTCTTCTGGCGCGCATTCACGGCGGAGGAACCGATCGTCGATCTCAAGGCGTTCGCCAATGTCAACTTCGCTTTCGGTTCTCTTTTTTCTTTCGTCATGGGCATCGGCATATACGGGCTGACCTATCTGTACCCGATCTATCTCGGACGCATACGTGGCTACGATTCCATGATGATCGGAGAGGCTCTGTTCGTCAGCGGCCTTGCGATGTTCCTCATGGCTCCGGTCACAGGCATCTTCTCGCGAAGGATGGACCCGCGCCTGATGATGATGATCGGTTTCCTCATCTTTGCCGCGGGCACATGGCGCATGACATTCATGACCGCCGACTGGGATTTTTGGGAACTGCTCGTGCCGCAGGTCGCGCGCGGCGTGTCGATGATGCTGTGCATCGTGCCGATCAACAACATCGCGCTGGGCACGCTTCCGCCTGAGCGCCTGAAAAATGCATCCGGCCTGTTCAATCTCACCCGCAATCTCGGCGGCGCGGTAGGATTGGCTGTCATCAATACGATCATGACGAACCGCAGCGCCTTCCATTATTCGCGCCTGTCCGAGCATGTGAGCTGGGGTAGTGTCGAAGCCCAGACCCATCTCGACAGTATGATCCTCAATTTCGAAGCGCATGGCGTGACGGATGCGTCTGCGGCTGCCTTGTCGAGACTTGCGGCGATGGTGCAGCAGCAGGCGGTCGTGATGTCCTTCATCGACGTATTCCATCTGCTGACGCTGATGTTCGCCTCGCTGGCGCTGTTCGTCATGTTCATGCGCAAGCCGCCGGCGGAGGCAAGCGGCGGCGAGGCACACTAACGCTGCCGGCCGGATTGCGCGCGCCATAAAAAAGCCCCGACGTTTCCGCCGGGGCTTTTTATTGCATTTCCGGTCCGGTCAGACCGAGTAGTACATGTCGAACTCGACCGGGTGCGGCGTCATCTCGAAACGCATCACTTCGGCCATTTTCAGCTCGATGTAGGCGTCGATCTGGTCGTCGTCGAACACGCTGCCCGCCTTCAGGAATCCGCGGTCCTTGTCGAGGTTCTGAAGCGCCTCGCGCAGCGATGCACAGACGGTCGGGATCTTTTTCAGTTCCTTCGGCGGCAGGTCGTACAGATCCTTGTCCATAGGCTGGCCGGGATGGATCTTGTTCTTGATGCCGTCAAGGCCGGCCATCAGCATGGCGGCGAAGCCGAGATAGGGGTTCGCGCCCGGATCGGGGAAGCGGACCTCGACGCGCTTCGACTTCGGCGAGGAGCCGAACGGAATGCGGCAGGAGGCGGAACGGTTGCGAGCCGAATAGGCCAGCAGAACCGGAGCTTCGTAGCCCGGCACCAGACGCTTGTAGGAGTTGGTCAGCGGATTGGTGAAGGCGTTGATCGCCTTGGCGTGCTTGATGATGCCGCCGATGTAGTAGAGGCAGCTCTCGGACAAGCCGGCATATTCATTGCCTGCGAAGGTCGGCTTGCCACCCTTCCAGATCGACTGATGCACATGCATCCCCGAGCCGTTATCGCCGAAAACCGGCTTCGGCATGAAGGTGGCCGTCTTGCCGTAAGCATTGGCGACCTGATGCACCACATATTTGTAGAGCTGCATCTTGTCGGCGTTGCGGGTCAGCGTGTCGAACTTCAGGCCCAGTTCGTGCTGCGCCGCTGCAACCTCGTGATGGTGCTTCTCGGTGCGGACACCCATTTCTGCGAGCACGGAGAGCATCTCCGAGCGCATGTCCTGGCAGGAATCGATCGGCGGGACGGGAAAGTAGCCGCCCTTGGTGCGCGGGCGGTGGCCAAGGTTGCCGGTCTCATAGTCGGTGTCGTCGTTGGACGGCAGTTCGCTGGAATCCAGCTTGAAGCCCGTATTATACGGGTCCGCCTTGTACTTCACGTCGTCAAAAACGAAGAACTCGGCTTCGGGGCCGACATAGATGGTGTCGCCGACGCCTTCCGACTTCATGTAGGCCTCGGCCTTCTTTGCCGTGCCACGCGGGTCGCGATTGTAGGCCTCGCCCGAAATCGGGTCGAGAATGTCGCACAGCACGACCATCGTCGACTGCGCGAAGAACGGGTCCATATGGACCGTCTCGGTGTCGGGCATCAGCACCATGTCGGACTCGTTGATCGCCTTCCAGCCGGCGATCGAGGAGCCGTCGAACATGACGCCGTCGGCGAACATGTCCTCGTCAACCTCGACGACATCCATGGTCACATGCTGCAGCTTGCCCTTCGGATCAGTGAAGCGCAGATCGACGAACTTAACGTCGTTATCCTTGATCTGCTTCATGATGTCATTTGCTGTCGTCATGTTGTCCTTCCCTATGATGACAAACTTCTTGTTCGTGCCGTCCTGACCTGAACGATGCGGGCCTGGAGGCCGGATGCGCCGGATGCCGCCAATCCGCCGTGCGCGCCGGCGCGAATGCGGATCGGCGTGCGGTCCGTCGCCTAGATGGCGTCCATGCCGGTCTCGCCGGTACGGATTCGCACCACTTCCTCGATATTGGAAACGAAAATCTTTCCGTCGCCGATACGTCCGGTCTGTGCTGCCTTGCGGATCGCATCGACGGCGCTTTCGACTGCATCGTCGCCCAGCACAACCTCTATCTTCACCTTCGGCAGAAAGTCCACCACATATTCAGCGCCGCGATAGAGTTCCGTGTGGCCTTTCTGGCGGCCGAAACCCTTCGCTTCGGTAACGGTGATACCCTGCAGCCCGACTTCCTGTAGGGCCTCCTTCACCTCGTCGAGCTTGAACGGCTTTATGATAGCCTCGATCTTTTTCATGCAGTGGCCTCCGGTCGGGGGATTAGTTCGGCTTGTGCCCGCTTCGCCAGATTGAAAGCAGGAAGCGTGCCAGTATCGGTTGTCTGCGGGCGGGAAATGATTTCATCAGGTCAGATGGCATCTTATTTGTTCATTTCAGCGGGATTGGCATCATACCCGCCCGTCCGGCGATCATAAGAGCGGATACCAGCAAGTGTAAAATGAATAAAAACAAGGCTATATGATTAAATTTTATGCATTTCGGGCATTTGCCTGATTGAGCAGTCCATGAAACAAAGCTGGTGGAGGAACCGATGCCGCCCGAGCTTTTGCTTCCCGAGGAAATGGCGCGTGCCGACCGGATAGCTGCGGCATATCACGGCCGCGGCAGTTTTGAACTGATGCTGCGTGCGGGCAGCGCCGTAACTGGCCATCTGTTGCGAGCCCGTGCTGGCACGATTGCCTTCGATGTGTTGTGCGGGCCTGGCAACAATGGTGGCGACGGTTATGTGGTCGCCGCCCAGCTTGCCGAAGCTGGCGCGAGGGTGAGGCTGTGGCGCGAAGGTGCGCCGAAAGCGGGCTCGGATGCGGCGCAGGCTGCGGCGATGTGGACCGGAGAGGCATCGCCACTGTCGGAGTTTCGCCCACGCGCCGGTCACATCGTGGTCGATGCGCTCTATGGTGCTGGATTGTCGCGAGGTCTGGAAGGAGCGGCGGCAGGCGCGGCGGAAGCCTGTTCCGCGCAGGGCGCGCGCGTCGTGGCGATTGACCTTCCGTCGGGCATTTCAGGCGCGAGCGGCCAGCACGCCGGGCCGGCGTTCAGGGCCGAACTTACGATTACCTTTTTCCGGCGCAAGCCGGGGCATCTGCTGCTGCCGGGCCGTACTCTTTGCGGGGAGATTGCCGTCGCGGATATCGGCATACCGGAAGCGGTCATTGCTGAAATCGCGCCGACCGCTTTCGAGAATCTGCCCGAAGTTTGGCACGCCGATCTGCCGGTTCCGTCCATAGACGCCCACAAGTACCAGCGCGGCCATGTGGCGGTGTTTTCGGGCGGTCCATCCTCCACCGGGGCCGCGCGGCTTTCAGCAGCGGGGGCGGCGCGCGCCGGAGCGGGAGCCTTGACCGTGCTGTCGCCTTCAAGCGCCATGCTCGTGAACGCGACGCATCTGACGTCCTCGATGCTGGCCAGGGCGGACAACGCGGACGAGGCGCTGCAATTCATCCGCGAGCGCCGGGTTGCATCGGTGGTTCTCGGTCCGGGTTTCGGCGTGGGAGAGCTTGCGCGGGACATGGTGCTTGCTGTTCTGGCGCATAAGGACGTGGCGCTAGTGCTGGATGCCGATGGTATCACCTCGTTTCGCGATCAGCCGCAGAACCTTTTCGATGCAGCCGCGCGATCCGGTTCGCCGCTTGTCATCACCCCGCATGAAGGGGAGTTCGTCCGGTTGTTCCCGGACCTTGCGGGGGATACCGGCTTGTCCAAGCTCGACCGAGCGCGGCATGCGGCAAAGCGCACCGATGCGGTGATCGTCTACAAGGGACCTGATACGGTCATCGCGGCCCCGGACGGTCGCGCTGCGATCAACACAAACGGCGTTCCCTGGCTGGCGACGGCCGGCTCGGGCGACGTGCTTGCCGGCATCATTGCCGGCCTGCTTGCGCAACGCATGCCGGCCTGGCAGGCGGCGTGCGCGGCTGTCTGGATTCACGGAGAGGCGGGGCGGCGGTTCGGGCCGGGGCTGATCGCGGAGGATTTGCCGGGCCTTCTACCTGAAATTCTGAGTGAGATTTTCAGCTCAACTTATTGAATCTGCACGTTCCTGTAACGCCATAGCGCCCTGTGGGGCACGTATCTTGCCTTCGTGGATGATGTAGAGGAATACATCGCGCGGCTCCTTGCCGGGTTTCAACGTCGGGTCCGCCAATGGCAGGTCGTCGGGCTGGCTACCCTCGGCCCATAGCTTCGCGCGTTGTGTCCAGCCATCCAGATCGCTGGTGCCATATGCGGTGGGAATATCGTCGCTGCCGCGCTGGAGCCGTGCGTAGATGAAGTCCGCCGTCACGTCCGCCATCTCGGGATAATCATGATGGTGGGCGTAGCAGATCGCCACATTGTTCTCGCGGGCAAGCGTGACGAATGCGGGATCGATGAAGGAAGGGTGGCGTACCTCCACGGCATGGCGCAGGGCCACGCCGTCCTGCCTCGCAGGCAGCAGCTTCAGGAATGCGCCGAAATCCTCGGCGTCGAACTTCTTGGTCGGCGCGAACTGCCATACGATAGGCCCGAGCTTTCCGCCCAGTTCCGAGACGCCGGATTCCAGGAAGCGCATTACGGACTCTCCCGCCTCCGCCAGCACGCGGCGGTTTGTGGCGAAGCGGATCGCCTTGAGCGAAAAGACAAAGCCGTCCGGCGTTTCGGCTGCCCATTTCGCGTAAGTGTCCGGCTTGAAGGTCGAGTAGTAAGTGCCGTTGACTTCTATGGTTTTCAGCTTCCGGCTGGCATACTCGAGCTGCCGCTTCTTCGGCAGATCGTCAGGATAGAAGGTGCCTTCCCACGGCTCGAAGGTCCAGCCGCCAATGCCGGCGCGAATGGTTCCGCTCAACTCTTTCTCCTCGATCCTTGTGCCGTCTGCCTATGCCGGCGCGATGAAGGGTTGGGATATCGCCCTGAACACGGGCAGGGCTTCCAGCCGCTCCCAGTGATCCCGCAATTCAGGGTGATCGTGCAAAGAGATGAGGTGGGGATGGGCATCGGTCAGATGGCGAAGCATGGTCGCGACAACGATGTCGGCATGGCCGATGCGATCGCCGAACCAGTAGTCGCCGCGCCGGGTGCCGCGATCGGTTTCGAGCTGGGCGAGTGCACCGCCTATCTGTGTCCGGCATCGCTGCACCCACAGCTCGGAAACGTCTCCGTGGAGTTTCTCCTCGTAGAAAAGGCTGACGGCCTTGTCGGCAATACCTGTCGCCAGCGCCGCGATCTTCAATGCCTGATGGCGGGCGGGTTCCTCGCGCGGAAACATCGCCTGCCCGGCAGGGACAAGGCTGTCGATATAGTCGAGTATGACATGGCTTTCGATGAGTGCGTCGCCGCCATCGAGAACCAGTACCGGAACCCGCAGGAGCGGATTGTAATGCCGGATCTTGTCGGCATCCCCGAAGGTAGACCAAGGCCGATGCTCGAAAGGCAGCCGGTAGAGCGTCAGGGCTATGCCGACGCGGCGCACGAAGGGCGAGTCATACTGTCCGATCAGGATCATGCCCTTGCTCCGTATGCCTACTCCGCTGCCTCGGCCTTTCTGCCCGGCCGGCGTTCAAGCAGCTCCCTCAAGAACTGGCCGGTATAGCTGCGCGGTTCCGCCACGATATGCTCCGGCGTGCCGCTTGCCACCAGCTCGCCGCCGCCATCGCCGCCTTGCGGCCCGAGATCGAGTATCCAGTCCGCGATCTTGATGACCTCCAGATTGTGCTCGATGACTACGACCGTGTTTCCCTGCTCAACCAGCTCGTTAAGAACCTCGAGCAGTTTCGCGACATCGTGGAAGTGCAGGCCGGTGGTCGGCTCGTCGAGTATATAGAGCGTCTTGCCGGTCGCCTTGCGCGAGAGCTCCTTGGCGAGCTTGATGCGCTGCGCCTCGCCGCCGGATAGCGTGTTGGCCTGCTGGCCGATCTTGATATAGCCGAGGCCGACCTTCTTCAGCGTGTCGAGCTTGTCGCGAACCGCAGGGACAGCCGCGAAGAAATCGACGCCTTCCTCCACCGTCATGTCCAGGACATCCGCGATGGACTTGCCCTTGAAGGTGACATCCAGCGTCTCGCGATTGTATCGCTTGCCGTGGCAGACGTCGCAAGTGACGTAGACATCCGGCAGGAAGTGCATCTCGATCTTGATGACGCCATCTCCCTGGCAGGCTTCGCAGCGGCCGCCCTTCACGTTGAAGGAGAAACGGCCGGGCTGGTAACCCCGTGCCTTCGCTTCCGGCAGGCCGGCGAACCAGTCGCGGATCGGCGTGAAAGCGCCGGTATAGGTGGCCGGGTTGGAACGCGGCGTGCGGCCAATCGGCGACTGGTCGATGTCGATCACTTTGTCGAGAAATTCCAGACCTTCGATGCGATCATGCTCGGCGGGATGCTCGCGCGAACCCATGATGCGGCGGGAGGCGGCCTTGAACAGCGTTTCGATGAGGAAGGTGGACTTGCCGCCGCCGGAGACGCCGGTGACGCAGGTGAAGGTGCCCAGCGGGATTTCCGCCGTCACATTCTTCAGATTGTTGCCGCGCGCGCCGACGACCTTGATGCGCCTGCCTTTCTTCGGCTTGCGGCGCTCCGGCGGCACGTCGATGCCCATCGCACCCGACAGATATTGTCCGGTAAGCGAATTCGGGTTGGCCATGATGTCGGCCGGCTTGCCTTCCGCGATCACCCGCCCGCCGTGGATGCCGGCAGCGGGGCCGATGTCCACGACATAATCGGCGGTGAGGATGGCGTCCTCGTCATGCTCGACAACAATGACGGTGTTGCCGAGGTCGCGCAGATGCTTGAGCGTATCGAGCAGGCGGGCATTGTCGCGCTGATGCAGGCCGATGGACGGTTCGTCCAGCACATAGAGCACGCCGGTCAGGCCGGAGCCGATCTGCGAGGCGAGCCGGATGCGCTGGCTCTCGCCGCCGGACAGCGTGCCGGAATTGCGCGCCAGAGTCAGGTAGTCGAGGCCGACATCGTTCAGGAAGCGCAGGCGCTCGCGGATCTCCTTGAGTATGCGGACGGCGATCTCGTTCTGCTTCTCGGTCAGCTTGCCCGGCAGTTCGGTAAACCAGCCATCGGCCTTGCGGATCGACATTTCGGTGATCTGGCCGATATGCAGCCCGGCGATCTTTACCGCCAACGCTTCCGGCTTGAGGCGGTAGCCGCCACAGGCGGCACAAGGCGTGGACGACATGAATCGCTCGATCTCCTCGCGCATCCAGGCCGATTCCGTTTCCTTCCAGCGCCGCTGGAGGTTGGTGATGACACCCTCGAAGGTCTTGCTGGTCTTGTAGGACCGCAGCCCGTCATCATAGTTGAACTCGACCTTGCGCTCGCCGGTGCCGTGCAGGATGGCGTGCTGCGCTTCCTTGGAAAGCTCGCGCCAGCGGTCGCCGACCTTGAAGCCATAGGCCCTGCCAAGCCCTTCCAGCGTCTGGAGATAATAAGGCGAGGTCGATTTCGCCCAGGGCGCTATCGCACCCTCGCGCAGCGACACATGGTCCTCCGGCACGATCAGATCGGGGTCGATGGTTCGCTGGCTGCCAAGCCCGTCGCAGGTAGGGCAAGCACCGAACGGATTGTTGAAGGAGAACAGGCGCGGCTCGATCTCGGGGATCGTGAATCCTGAAACAGGACAGGCAAATTTCTCAGAGAAAAGAATACGTTCGTGGGTTTCGTTCGCGGATTTGTTGACCGCATCCGCTCCTGTCTGATCGGCGGGAAGCGGACGGTCCGCAAACTCGGCAACCGCCAGCCCATCGGCCAGCTTCAGCGCCGTTTCAATGGAGTCGGCCAATCGCGTGGCGAGGTCGGGCCGGACCACGATGCGGTCCACCACCACGTCGATGTCATGCTTGTATTTCTTGTCGAGCGCCGGTACGTCTGCGATCTCGTAGAAGGCTCCGTCCACCTTGACGCGCTGGAAGCCCTTCTTCTGAAGCTCCGCCAACTCCTTGCGATATTCGCCCTTGCGTCCGCGCACGATGGGGGCGAGCAGATAAAGGCGCGTGCCTTCCTCCAGACCGAGCACGCGATCCACCATCTGGCTGACGGTCTGGCTTTCAATGGGCAGGCCGGTGGCCGGCGAATAGGGGATGCCGACGCGCGCAAAGAGCAGGCGCATATAGTCATAGATTTCGGTGACGGTGCCGACCGTCGAGCGCGGATTACGGCTGGTTGTCTTTTGCTCGATGGAGATGGCGGGCGACAGGCCGTCGATCTGGTCCACGTCCGGCTTCTGCATCATTTCGAGGAACTGGCGGGCATAGGCCGACAGGCTCTCGACATAGCGCCGCTGGCCCTCGGCGTAGATCGTGTCAAACGCCAATGACGACTTGCCCGAACCAGACAGGCCGGTCATCACGATCAGGCTGTCACGAGGCAGGTCCAGATCGACATTCTTCAGATTGTGTTCGCGCGCACCGCGAATGGAAATGAACTTGTGATCGGCCATAGCCGCTCGCCGCCTTGCATAGTGATTGAAGGGCCTGCGGATCGATGGCCGCACAGCCTGCACATGTAGGTGTTTCCGACGCACAGTCGAGCCCGGCAACGCCGGAATGCGTTCCGCGTCAGTTTTCCCCCGTTTCCGGCATTGGGGCAAGAGTGGCGTTGAAACGTCGCTGGCGCTGCTGACACGAGGTTGTCAGGAGCGGGGCCGCTTGTCAGGCGGTTCGTCCGGGTCGTGTCGGCGGCCTGCCGACCTCGACGACGTTGCTCTCTTTTTCCGCCGTCCCGCCGGAGGCTGCTCGCTCCTCCTCCTCCATACGGCGGCGGTCCACCCTGTTCAGGACGAGGCACGCGGCAGTCGCCTCGAGCTGCGACAGGCCGGCAAGCATGCGGCCCGCGAACACAACGGGCTCGTCACGGGCGTTGTCCCAGACGGTCCAATGATCGGAGGGTTCGAGAACAAGCTCAAATCGCATCGGCATGCGGGCCAATCTGCATGCCGGCGCCAAAGATTCGTTGGCAAAAATCCATCGTATTTTATTGAAATCGCGCCGGAAGCCAATTTTTTCAGCGTTGCGGCCGGTACTGGGGTGCACCGCCAGCTTTCGCCGGATCAATTGAGCGGTGACAGACATGGCGGGGCGTTGTACCCAACCTTCAATTTGGGAGAGGAACCATGCAGATAAGAGCGGCTGTCGTCGGCGCCGACAACGAAATCTCGATCCAGGCGCTGGATCTCAAGGGACCGGCTGCGCATGAGGTTCTGGTGCGCATCGTCGCATGCGGCATCTGCTACACGGATGTGAAGTGCGCCGCATCGGACGCGCTGGTGAAGGCCCGCCCGGTCGTCCTTGGGCACGAAGGATCGGGGATCGTGGAAGCAGTCGGTTCCGCCGTCACCGAACTTACGCCCGGCGATCATGTCGTCATGACCTTCGCTTCCTGCGGCGTGTGCCGCAGCTGCCGCGAGGCTGAACCTGCCTATTGCTACGGCCAGCATCGGCTCAATTTCGGCTGTGCGCGGCCAGGTGGGGGCGGGCCTTACCTGTGCGACGAGGCCGGCGCGGGCGTGGCAGGCGACTTCTTCGGGCAATCCTCCTTCGCGACCTTCGCCATCGGAACGGAACGCAACGTCATCAAGGTTCCCGACGACGTACCGCTAGAGATGCTTGGGCCGCTCGGCTGCGGCATACAAACGGGCGCGGGGGCCGTGCTGAACGACCTCGATGTGCGGCCGGGCAACAGCCTCGCCGTGTTCGGTGCGGGCAGCCTCGGCCTCAGCGCGGTGATGGCCGCACGCCACGCCGGCGCCGGTCGGATCATCGTCGTGGACAGGGTACGTTCCCGGCTGGACCTCGCGCTGGAGCTTGGCGCAGACCATGCGATCATGGCGGACGAAGCCGATGCGGTTCAGGAAATCATGCGGCTGACCGGGGAGGGCGTCGATCAGTCGTTGGACACGACCGCCGTGGCGCCGGTGATGCGGCAGGCGATAGAGGCGCTTGCGCCGCGCGGCATCTGCGGTTTCGTGACGTCGCCGCGCGACGGCAGCGATCTGGGCGTGCCGGTTCGCAATCTGCTGATGGGCCGCAAGATTCGTGGCATCGTGCAGGGCAACAGCAACCCGAAATTGTTCATTCCTTTCCTCATCGAGCTATACCGGCAGGGCCGTTTCCCATTCGACAGGCTCATCCGTTTCTACCCGTTCGAGCAGATCGGTGAAGCCTTCGATGCAGTCCGCAGCGGCGAGGCGATCAAGCCTGTGCTGCGCATCGGCCAAGAGATACCCGCCGAACGGACGGGTTGATTGTTACACTTCGATAGGTAGCGTAGCGATCTGGAAGGCCCGCTCCTTTGACGGGCTGCTGGGAGGAATGGAAATGAAAAGACTGACAAGAACCTTCGCGGCCACGTTGCTGGCGGCTCCGTTGTTTGCCGCGCCTGCGCTGGCGGATATCACCATCGGCGTCACGATCTCCTCGACCGGACCCGGTGCGGCCCTCGGCATACCGCTCAAGAATTCCGTTGAGCTGTGGCCGACCGAGATCGACGGCGAGAAACTCAATGTGATCGTTCTGGACGACGCGGGCGATCCTTCCGTCGCCACGACCAATGCCCGCCGCTTCGTCAACGACGACAAGGTGGATGTCATCGTCGGCTCCGCGCTGACGCCGGCCTCCATCGCCATCTCTGGCGTGGCTGCCGAGACGAGCACACCCCATCTTGCCTGCTCGCCCGTGCCGCCTAACGTCGCCGCGAGCAAGTGGACCTTCGTCATGCCGCAGGATGCCGGGCTGGTAGCCCGGACACTTTTCGCGAAGATGAAAGAGGACGGTATCAAGACGGTCGGCTATATCGGCTTCTCCGACTCCTATGGCGATCTCTGGGTTAGCCAGTTCAACGCGATCGGCGAGGAATATGGCCTGAGCCTCGTTGCCGACGAACGCTATGCGCGTCCCGACACCTCCGTTTCAGGGCAGGCGCTGAAGCTCGTTGCGGCGGCCCCCGACGCCATCTTCGTCGGCGCTTCGGGCACGGGCGCCGCCCTGCCGCAACTCGCCCTGCGCGAGCGCGGTTTTTCAGGCCCGATCTACCAGACGCATGGCGCGGTGACGTTCGACTTCCTGCGCATCGCAGGCGATGCCGCCGACAACACCGTTTTTGCCTCCGGTCCGGTGATGGTAGCGGAGTTGCAGCCGGATACGTCCGAAACCAAGAAGGACGGCGTGGAATACGTTACCGCCTATGAGGCGAAGTTCGGCGCAGGAACGCGAACCCAGTTCGGGGCGCACATCCACGACGCGATGGCTATCCTCCGGAAGGCCATACCCGTGGCGAAAAAGGCGGCGCAGCCTGGTACGCCGGAATTCCGCGCCGCGTTGCGCGATGCGATCGAAGGCGGCGGGCCTTTTCCGGCGAGCCAGGGTGTATTCGAGTTTGCGCCCGACAATCATTTCGGCCTGGATGAGCGGGCGGTCGTTCTGCTTACGGCCAAGGATGGCAAGTTCGATCTGGTGAAGTGACGGACGCCGGTTCGTGATCCTAAAGCGTGTCGCGATCTTTCAGATTCGTGACACGCTTTAGCTTCTGGATTTCACGCAGTCCTTATCCCCGAAACCGGCGTCCGTTTTCGGGAAACATGCTTTAAGCCTGCCGCAAGGCGCGGCGGGCTTTTTCAATTACTGCCGAGATAGCTTTCGACCAGAGCCGGATCGCTGGCCAATTCTGCCGCCGGGCCTGACTGCCGGATTTCGCCAAGCTCCACAAGATGCCCCTCATCCGCGATCTCAAGCGCGGCGCGTGCATTCTGCTCGACCAGAAGGATGGAAACACCCGTCGCGCGGAGTTCCGATACGATTGCGAGTATTTCCGTGACGATCTTCGGGGCGAGACCCAGGCTGGGCTCGTCGAGCAGGAGGAGGCGAGGGCGACTCATCAACGCCCGCGCCAATGCAAGCATCTGGCGCTCGCCGCCCGAAAGCGTGCCTGCCATCTGCCTGCGGCGCTCGGCGAGACGCGGGAACCGCTCGTAGAGCGAGGCCAGCGTCTCGGCACGTTCCGCCGCGCTGCGCAGGAAACCGCCGAGTTCCATATTGTCCTCGACGCTCATCGTGCCGAACAATTCGCGCCGCTCGGGAACGAGGCACATGCCGGCAGCAACGCGCGCCTCGACGGAAGGCGGGGTGGGGGCGCCGTCATAGAGAATGGTCCCGGTTGAGGGGACGACACCCATGACGGCATTGAGCAATGTCGTCTTGCCGGCTCCGTTCGCACCGATCACGGTCACGATGCTGCCGGCATTCATGTCGAGCGAGATGCCATGCAGCACTTCGGCATGGCCGAAGGAAACGCGAAGGCCGCGGATTTCGAGAAGCTTGCGGCTCATGACGCGCCTCCCAGATAGGCGGCGATGACCGCGGGATGCTTTCGCACCTCAGCGGGCGGCCCTTCCGCGATCCTGGTGCCGAAATCCAGCACGACAAGACGATCCACCAAACCCATGACGAAACTCATGTCGTGCTCGACCAGCAGCACTGCGACCCCATCCTCACGCAGCTTGCGCAGGAGCGTTGCGAGTTCCTGCTTCTCGCCATGACGCAGACCGGCAGCCGGCTCATCGAGGAGAAGGACGGCGGGATCGAGCGCCAGCGCACGCGCGATTTCAAGGATGCGTATCTGCCCCAGCGCGAGATCGCCGGCGCGGCGGTGGCTATAGGCCGCCAGACCGACACGTTCGATCTGGTTCGCGGCCTCCGCCAGAAGCACGGCCTCTTCCTTGCGGTCCAGCCGCAGAAAGCTGCGGATCACGCCGGAAGAGCCGCGCAGATGGGCACCGAGAGCCGCATTCTCCAGAACGGTCATGTCCGGCAGGATCTTGGCGTGCTGGAAGGTTCGGGCGATACCCTGCTTTGCGACATCGCCGGGCCTGCGCCCCTTTGCGGCATCGTTCGACAGATGTATCTGCCCTCCCGAAAGGGAGGAGACGCCGGTGATGAGATCGAAGGTGGTGCTTTTGCCGGCGCCGTTCGGGCCGATCAGCCCGACAATCTCCCCAGCCTTGACGTCGAAGCTCACATCATTGACTGCGACCAGACCGCCGAAGACCTTGCGGGCTTTCTCGACCCGGATAAGCGTCGTCCCGGCCGGGGCGAGCGCGCGCTTCGCCAGCGGACCTTCGGGTTCCGGCAGCAAGGCGGGCCTTGGCGCGGGCAGGAGGCGCATGACGAAAGGCCATAGTCCATCCCGCGCGAATTGCAGAATGGCGACGAGCAGGAAGCCGAATACGATCATCTCGAAATTGGCGCTGCTGCCGGTCAGGCCGGGCATGACACGCTGGAGCACATCCTTTGCGATCAGCACCACGCTTGCGCCGAAGATCGCGCCCCACACATGCCCGGCGCCACCGATCACGGCCATCAGCAGATATTCGATGCCCATGTTCAGTCCGAATGGTGTCGGGTTCACGGTACGCTGCATGTGGGCATAGAGCCAACCGGACAGGGCAGCTGCGATGGCCGCAAGAACGAATACCGTCAGCTTGGCGCGCACTATATCGACGCCGAAGGCTTCCGCCGCCCGGCTGCCGCCGCGCAGGGCGCGGATGCCGCGGCCCACGCGCGAATCGAGCAGGTTGCGCGCGCCAAGTGCCGCGGCGATGACGAAGCCCCAAATGAGGTAGTAGATCGACTGTCCGCTGAGGAAGCGGTGCCCCGCCAGCGAGATCGGGGGGATGCCGGTGATGCCGTCATACCGGCCGAGCATGTCGATCTGGCCGAACAGGTAATAGAGCGCAAGCCCCCAGGCGATGGTGCCGAGCGGCAGGTAATGCCCCGAAAGCCGCACCGTGATGAGGCCGAGGGGCAGCGCCGCCAGCGCCCCGACCAGCAGGGAGAGCGGCAAGGTCGCCCACGGCGAAAGGCCCCATGCTGTCGTCAGCACTGCCGTCGTATAGGCACCGAAGCCGCAGAAGGCAGCCTGGCCGAAGGAGGTCAGCCCACCCACGCCGGTGAGCAGGACGAGGCCGATGGCCACCAGCGAGGCCAGTCCGATATTGTTCAGCAGCGTGATCCAGAAGGGCGGCACCGGGAGGAGGGGGATCGCCGCGATGACGGCAATGCCGGCCAGACCGGGCAGAAGGCGGGCAAGGCGCATGTTCAGCCCTCCTCATGCGGGTCGGTGGCGAGTGAACGCCAGATGAGAACCGGGATGATCAGCGCAAAGACGATGATTTCCTTGAAATTGCTGGCGAAGAAGGACGCGAAGGACTCCACCATGCCGACGCCTAGTGCCGCGGCGGCAGTCACCGGGAAACTTGCAAGCCCGCCAATGATCGCCGCAACGAAGCCTTTCAGCCCGATCAGGAAGCCGGTGTCGTAGTAGATTGTCGTAATAGGGGCGATCAGCACGCCAGAAGCAGCGCCGATGGTGGCGGCGAGGAGGAAGGCCGTACCTCCGGTCAGCCGGGTCCGCACGCCCACCAGCCGTGCACCGAGCCGGTTCACGGCGGTCGCCCGCAACGCCTTGCCGAGCAGGGTTTTCTCGAAAAAGAGATAAAGTCCCGCCATGATCGCGATGGTGCAGCCGTAGATCCACAGGCTCTGGGCCGGGAAGGGGAGGAAGCCGAGACTGTAGGAGCCGGATGTAAGCGGCCTTGCGCGCAGTCCTTCCGCGCCGAAGAAGATGAGGCCAAGGCCCATCATGGCCAGATGGACGCCGACCGACGCGATCAGCAGCACCAGAACGGAGGCATCGGCCAAAGGGCGATAAGCTATCCGATAGAGATAGACGCCCATCGGCGCGATGATGGCGATGGTGAGCAGGGCCTTCAAGATGGAACCGAGTTGCATTGGCGCAAGCGCCAGCACGATGGCGTAGATCGCCAGGGGCAGCACAAGGTTGACGGCTGCGCTGCGAAGAAATGCGCAGATGCCGCCGCCACGCCGCATCCCCCACAGATCGAGCAGGAAGGCAGCGACACCGAAGCAGATCAGCAGCACCGCAGTGCCCGGCACGCGGCCCGTGTCCAGCAGCGCCAGGGTAAGCGCACCATAGGCGACGAACTCCCCCTGCGGGATGAAGATGACGCGCGTGACCGAAAACACCAGCACGAGCGCCAGGCCCAGAAGCGCGTAGATCGCGCCATTTGTCACCCCATCCTGAATCAGGAAGGCTGCAATCGTGGAATCCAAATTTTCCTCCCGCTCCCCACGGTGCGACATGCATCGCCGATGGAGAATGCAATAAGTTTCCGCCGGAGAAAACCTGTGATCGGGAGGTTCCCGTTTCGTTGCTTCAACGGTACGGATTGGGTGTGCAACCGCCTTTTTGTCGATTGCGGGCAAATGGACGCCCGGCGGGGCCGGTAGGTCGGCGCCACCGAGGTGGCATTGCCTGAGAACCGACCCGCCTGCTCGCCCGAAGGTCCGCCGCCGGAATCGAATGACATAGCGTCAGCTTGTGGGCCACTAACAAAAATTTACGCTTTGTTGCGCTGCCGCCTGCCGGCGGATGCTCGTTCGGCCTACTGGCCAATTTTCGGGAAGATCCGGCGATTTCCACCAATAGGCGAGGGCGTGACCGGCGCACGCCACGCTGATCAGAAAGCCGGCGAAGTTCAGGATCGTGATGTTGCTCATCGCTGACGTTCGTTTGCCGGTTTCCACAGTTAACGCGAGGGTTAGCGGGCAATTAATATTTTGCGTGGCTTTTTATCCGAATGAGAAAGCTGGCCCGGCGAATCTGGATTACCTGGAAGCGCAATGGATATAGCGACATCGCCCTGCGCCTCGGTCTTTTGCTTACCCCGATCGTTCTTGGTATTGCGGTCCTGATTTTCGCGGTGAGCTATGACGATTTCCGCAGCGTGCCCGGTAGCGTTGACCGGATCGAAACCACCTCCATCGGCCTGCGCCAGTCTTGGTAGCGGCAGCGAAGGCGGCAATGAAGCAAGTATTCGGCTTGGCGTCCGAACTTTGTGGTTTTGAGTTCATGCGGGCTGGCGCGGCGAAGCATGAGAATCGCTCCGACGACTGCTCCAATGACGATTCCGAGCGCCATATAGACCCATGTCAGTGTCTGAACGTCGTCTGCGGTCCAGCCAAAATCATCATGAGTGCGCTATTCGACAACGCTAACGCGATGGCCACCACATGGCCGGCGGCGGCCCCGGCCATGCCGCCTAGCAATATCCGAACGGCTCGCGGCAATTTCCCCTCCAGCCATCCAATGTAGCGTTCCCTCGGAATCCGTCGCATCGGCACTGTCGGCAGTAAAATAAGGACACCTGCCGATTCTCGAAACGCCGCTATTCCTACATCGTGGTGTTTCAACAGATTCCGTCGGAATAAGGCGACAACGCCCGTCAGCCTTCCGCCGCAGGACGAACGGAATCATCCTGCATCCGAAAGAATCTGGTCTGTAGTGTCTGGAATTGGCTCCCCGGGACGCATAGGAATTTAGCGTATAACGTTTTGAATTTACGGTGGTTTTTGAAAAGGAGATTGGGCCAAGCGTGGCGGCCCGCGCGGGCTAGTCAGTGGGCGAAGTGCTTCGACAAGTCCCACCCTTCCAGCCAGTCATACTCTTCATCCGAGCCAGCAGGGTAGGGGCATGCTTCGCGGGGAACGCTATCTGCATAGGCAATACAGCCTGCGATATAGGCTGGTGAATGATCGGCGGCGGGCGGTCTGATCTGGATCGGTTCATCGGTCATGCGCGATTTTGATCTGTGATCTTCTCCGCAATATCCTTGATATTCGTGAAGCAGGCTTCTGCTCCGGCCCTGACCTTTGCGAGATGGTCGGTCATGATCTCTCGGGACAACGGATCGAATTGAACGGTCGTATTCTCTCCGATTTTGATCTGAAGCGGGATCACTCTCAATTGGTCGAGGATCGCCTCGCGATCCTGGTGTCTCGCTACGATCTGCGCAAGGAGTGCCTGGATCATTAGAAGCGCACCTTCGATGTGGCTAGGTGTCTGCGTAGTCATGGGGAAGCCTCCTGCGCGTGTCGGCGGCGCATCAAACCAATGCATTGAGGCCCATCAATGGCGGGAGGGTGGCATGAGATTCAGTTGATGAGTGACAGGATTGGGTGGACAAGGCCGCAGGCATGTCGGAGCAATTATCTCTGAACGCGCGCACTTCTTGAAACGGCGGCGGACTTTAAATACCAACAGCGAGCGTCTTTTGCTTGCCGTTGAAGCGGCAGGCAAGCCGCCAGAGCTTCGATCCGGTCGGCAAAACATAGAGGAAAAGGCCCCGCCATCTGAAATTTTCCGGGGCTTTCCGACCGCCTTGGCGGCCCTGATCGCGGTATCCGTCAATGCCATGTTGGTATCCTTCCCTGCCCAAAATCAGCGGGTACCAGTACGACTGCCAACATTTTTCGCGGCTGCAACCGAACCGCCGCGATACAGCGCGGATGCCGTTCCGTTGGAAATCTCTTTTTTTCAATGATTTGCGGGATTGAGCGGAATTCAGCGGACGCGCGAAAACAGGTGTTGGCTCCCCGGGACGGATTCGAACCATCGACCAACCGGTTAACAGCCGGTTGCTCTACCGCTGAGCTACCGGGGAATGCCTCGCTCACGTTGAACTGGGGTGCCTATAGCAAACCATTTTCAGCTTTGCAAAGCGGATGCGAGAAAAATAAACGTGCCTTTCGCACAGGCTCGCAAATCGTGCTTTTCTTCCCAAATAGAGAGGCAGCGGGCGGGATATGATTTCCCTGCAAAGCGGAGATTGACAACGCGTGAGACAGGAATCCGGCGCCTCAGGCCCGAAGATCAGGCTTCTGGGCCGCGATTGGGCTATGCCGCGTTCGCGCGGGCTTCGCGTGGCGGTCGGATTCGGCCTGGTCGTGCTTGGGATGTTTGGCTTTTTGCCCGTTCTCGGCTTCTGGATGATTCCGCTCGGGCTGCTCGTTCTTTCATACGAATTTGCCTGGGTGCGGCGAAAACGCCGGAGGGCAGCCCTGTGGTGGGCAGGCAGGTCGCGCCGCGGAGCGGGCGATTCGAAACGCGGATAGGAACAGGCCTTCGATGGCGCGACGAGAATAATCTACGAGCGCAACTGATAAAGAAGGCTGCTTTGCCCGCCAGCGTCGGCGAGGTCGAGAATGTGTCGTCACACATTGAGAGAATAAAGGGCTTTTTTGCTGCCACGGATTCGGGAAAAACGCAGCAAAAACAACGGCTGAATGGAATAAATCTGGAGGCCTCGCCCGGAATCGAACCGGGGTGCAAGGATTTGCAGTCCTCTGCGTAACCACTCCGCCACGAGGCCTCGACCGCCTGAAACGCGGTGCGGGTTCAATAGGTTGGCGCGGATTGCCCGTCAAGCTGATAAAGTCGTTCGGAATATGATCTTCAATCCCATTCCGAATGAGGGTTCACAGGACGTTTCCGTTCCGCCCATCCGCCTGTTTTAGTCGCGTCATCGCGCCGATTCATTCCCGGGTTGACCTTCCGACGCGGTTTTGCCGCGCCGGAAAGCAATCTTGTCATGCCTGACCGGCTTTGGGCAGGTTTATCACCTGCGCTTCCATGTAGCCGTGCAGGCCCATGAGCCCCTGTTCGCGGCCAAGGCCGGACTCTTTGAAGCCGCCAAACGGAATATCCGGCTCCGAGCCAAGATGGTGATTCACCCAAACCGTGCCAGCCTCGATCCGTTCCGCGACTTGCCTGCCGCGCTCGATATCTCCGGTCCACACCGAGGCGGACAGGCCCATGCGGGTATCGTTGGCGCGCTCGATCACGTCCTCGACATCGCTATAGCGCAGGACAGGCAGGACGGGGCCGAACTGCTCTTCCGCGACGATAGGGGCGTCGTCCTCCACGTCCGCGATGATGGTAGGCTCGATAAAATAGCCGGGGCGGTTGAAGGCGTGGCCGCCGGTCAGAACCTTCACGCCGGGCCGGCGCTTGGTTTCGTCGAGCATGCCCAGAACCTTGTCGAACTGCATCTTGTTCTGCAACGGCCCCATCGTGACGCCGGGCTCGAAGCCTTCGCCGACGCGCAACTCGCCGGCCATAGCGACGAACGAATCGCAGACGCGGTCATAGAGATTGTCCGGCACGTAGACGCGCTTGACCGCCATGCAGACCTGTCCGCTCATCCAGAAGGCTCCGTGGAAAATCTTGGGCAGGGATTCGCCGAGATTGGCGTCGTCCAGCACGATGGCCGGGTCGTTCCCGCCAAGTTCCAGCGAGACACGCTTCAGCGTGCCTGCTGCACTGGCCATCACCCGCTTCCCTGTCGGCCCGGAGCCGGTGAAGGAAATCTTGTCCACGCCGGGATGCTCGGTCAGCCAGCGGCCGAGATCGTTTCCCCCGGATATGATGTTCAGCACGCCGGGCGGGAGGATGTCCTGCGACAGTTCCCCGAGCAGCAGCGTGGCCAGCGGGGTATAGGGCGATGGCTTCAGGACCAGCGTGTTGCCGGTGTAGAGCGCCTGGGCGATCTTGTGCGCGGCGAGCCCCACCGGGACATTCCACGGGGTGATGCCGCCGACCACGCCCATCGGGCGGTAGTGGAGCGAGATCCGGTTCTTGCCGTCATCGCGGAGAATTTCGTCAGGAACCTCGATCTTGGAAATTTCCTCGAAGGAGCGGCAGGTGCCCGCAATTTCGCGCTGGGCCGCAGCAAAGGGCTTGCCCTGCTCGCGGGTGACAAGGGTCGCAAGCTCGTCGGCATTCTGCCTGACTTTTTCCGCGAAACGGTGCAGATAGGCGCGGCGCTCCGCGAAGGAAAGGTGGCTCCAGCTGCAAAACGCCTGGCGCGCGGCGTCAACGGCCTCGTCGAGCTGCGCCTGCGTCGCGTCGGGAGATTGCGCGAACACGGTGCCCGTCGCCGGATTGATCACGTCGATGACGCTAGGGCTTGCAACGCTCTTTCCGCCGATCGTATGCACGAAGGCATAGCCGACCTTTCCGTCCTGATCTGCGCTGGTCTTATGGTTCAATGTGTCCTCCCAAGGATAAGGCTGATTGTCGGCGGCGATCCTAATTGCCGTGGTCCGGCAAAGGCAAGCGAGGAGAACCGCGTCCGCCGGACAGAAATATTGATCCCGTTTGCAGGCGGATGCGGCGCTGCGGATGGCTTCGGTCGATTGACCGTCGTGATCGACGGCCATAGATAGAAGGCGCGCGAAAGATGGCGCGGAAGCAGGCGCAGGGGCCAGCATGAACTCCGATTACTCCCTTCAGCGGACAAAGATGGTCGATGGTCAGCTTCGCACCACCGACGTGACCGATACGGCGATACTCGACGCCATGCATGATGTGCCACGCGAGGAATTCGTACCTCGCCGCCTTCAGGCGCTCGCCTATATCGATGAGGATCTCGAGGTTGCGCCGGGCCGCTATCTCATGGAGCCTTCGCCCTTCGCGCGCCTGATCCAGCTCGCAGGTATCAAGCCTGCCGATTTCGTGCTCGATGTCGGATGCGCGACGGGATATTCGGCAGCGGTGCTTTCGCGCATCGCGAGTTCGGTCGTGGCGCTCGAAAGCGATTCGGAACTTGCGGGTTCGGCCGGGGAAACCCTTGCACGTCTGGGCTACGACAATGCGGTCGTGGTGGAGCGCGCCCTCGGCGGCGGGCTGCCGGACGAGGCCCCTTATGACGTGATCGTTATCGAGGGCGCGGTGGACGAGGTGCCGGACGCGCTGTTCCATCAGCTCCGGGACGGGGGACGGCTGGTCGCGGTGATCGGCGAGGGCGGTTCCGGTATCGCGCATCTTTTCGTCAAGGACGGGGATGCTGTCGCGTCGCGTCGCGTATTCAATTGCGCAGTGCGTTCGCTACCGGGCTTCCAGAAAGCTCCCGAATTTCAGTTCTGACCGCGCTTGCGCCCGCGCATGCAAGCGCGGGCGGCATTAATTGTGTGAAATCCGTCGCATACGGTTTTTGGGATTCATGACCGGCCATGTCTCGGTTACGCTGGGACATGATTCGGCTGCCGGCGAATGTTCGCATGCGACCGGCAACAAGGCATGAAGGCAGCTTACGTGACCATGGCACAGGCAAGCAGCGCGCAGCGTGAGCCCTCTATGGAGGAAATCCTCGCTTCGATCCGTCGTATCATCGAGGACAGCGATGCAGGGCGGGGCCCGGCGGATACGGCGGCGGAACCCGATACGAGCGATTTCACGGACGAGCTGGCAGTCATCGACGAGGCGAATGACGGTTTCCATGTCGAGATCGGCAACCAGAACATAGCGGGCGCGGAAGCTCCTTCGGCACTGGCGGCGGGAACGGCGTTGCGCACCGCTGTCCGCAACGAGCCGCCGGCGCCGCCCATATCCGAACCGGTGGAGCATCACGCTGCCAGCGAGACAACCTCCGCGGTGCCCGACCTTGCGGCTGCCACGTCGGCTTCGGGCGAGGATGCCGCCGAGTTGCAGCGCCCGGCCATCATCTCCGACAGGGCGGGCCGGCAGGTCGCCGCGGCGTTCGAGGAACTGTCAGACGCTTTTGCCGCGAGCCGCCGCCGCAGCTTCGACGAGATGGCGGAGGAAATGCTGCGTCCCATGTTGCAGGACTGGCTCGACAACAACCTTCCGGTGCTGGTCGAAAGACTGGTGCGCGAGGAAATCGAGCGCGTCGCGCGGGGGGCGGGCCGCTGATTCAATCGGCCGCTTGACGAAACGTCATTTTTCTGTGCACCCGAGGCTGTTGCCCAAGGGCTTTCAGGAGTGTGAAATGTCTGGAATGATAGTGAAAATTGCCGTCGCGGCGGCCATGACGATGCTGTCGGTAGCGTCGGCGCAGGCGCTCGAAATGTCGTTCGAGTGGGGACCGACGAAGAAGTGCTTCGACACCAAATCGCCGCCGATCAGATTGGGCGGCGTGCCGGCGGGAACGGAGAAACTGCGCTTCAGGATGGTCGATCTTGACGCGCCGACCTACCCGCATGGCGGAGGCACGGTGAGCTACAAGGGCGACAATGCCTTGCCGTATGGAGCTTTCCGCTACACCGGGCCGTGTCCGCCTTCACCGCACACCTATCGTATCAGCGTGGATGCGCTCGACGCGAAAGGCAAGAAACTGGGGAGCTCGGCTGCGAAGAAGCGGTTTCCGTGACCTCATCGGGTAGGGTATTGAAATGCCGCCTTCGGGCGGCATTTTTGCATGGGCCTGCCTCGATTGACTTGGCAGCAGGCTTCCGGTTTACACCGGGCAAACAGATTCCGGCTCTCGCGGACAATCCAGATGCTTGAAAAGACATATGACGCCAAGGCGGTCGAGCCGAAGATCGCCGCCGCCTGGGAAGAAGCCAATGCGTTTCGCGCTGGCGCCGGCTCGAAACCGGGCGCCGAAGCGTTCACAATCGTCATTCCCCCGCCGAACGTTACCGGCTCGCTGCACATGGGCCATGCGCTCAACAACACGTTGCAGGACATTCTGATCCGCTTCGAGCGTATGCGGGGCAAGAACGTGCTGTGGCAGCCCGGCATGGACCACGCAGGCATTGCCACGCAGATGGTCGTGGAGCGACAGCTTGCGGAGAGCGGACTGAAGCGGCGCGATATGGGGCGCGAGGAATTCGTCAGCCGGGTCTGGTCGTGGAAGGAGCAGTCAGGCGGCTCGATCCTCAACCAGCTCAAGCGGCTGGGCGCCTCCTGCGATTGGGCGCGCGAGCGATTCACCATGGACGAGGGGCTTTCGGAAGCGGTCATCGAGGTGTTTGTGACGCTCCATGAGCAGGGACTCATCTACAAGGACAAGCGGCTGGTCAACTGGGATCCCAAGCTGCTGACGGCCATTTCCGATCTTGAAGTGGAGCAGATCGAGATCGACGGCCATCTGTGGCACTTCCGCTATCCTGTCGAGGGCGCGGTCTACGATCCCGAGAATCCCGCGACCTACATCACCGTCGCCACCACACGGCCGGAGACGATGCTGGGCGATACGGGCGTCGCCGTTCATCCAGACGATGAGCGTTACAAGGCGCTGGTCGGTCGGAACGTCATATTGCCCATCGTCGGGCGGCGAATCCCGGTCGTCGCCGACGAGTATTCCGATCCCGAAAAGGGCACGGGCGCGGTCAAGATCACGCCCGCGCACGACTTCAACGATTTCGAGGTCGGCAAGCGGCACGATCTGCGCCAGATCAACGTGCTGACCGCCGAGGCGAAGATTAATATCAACGATAACGAGGATTTCCTCGCCGATGTTGAAGTCACCCCGATGCGCCAGGGTGTCTGGGACCAGCTTCATGGGCTGGACCGCTTCGAGGCACGCAAGCTGATCGTGCAGATCATGGAGGAGGGTGGTTTCCTCGCCGGGGTCGAGCCGCATAAGCATATGGTGCCGCATGGTGACCGGGGCGGCGTGCCGATCGAGCCATTCCTGACCGACCAATGGTATGTCGACGCCAAGACGCTGGCGCAGCCCGCGATTGCGTCTGTGCGTGAAGGGCGTACGAAGTTCGTCCCGAAGAACTGGGAAAAGACCTATTTCGACTGGATGGAGAACATCCAGCCCTGGTGCGTGTCCCGCCAGCTCTGGTGGGGGCATCAGATTCCGGCATGGTACGGGCCGGATGGCCATGTCTTCGTGGCGCGTGACGAGAAGCAGGCGCTCGATGACGCCGTGGAATATTACCTCGCCCTCGAGGGGCCGTGGAAGGCATGGGTCGAGGAGAAGCTGGAGAATTTCGCACCGGGCGAAATCCTGACCCGCGACGAGGATGTGCTGGACACGTGGTTCTCCTCGGCGCTGTGGCCGTTTTCCACGCTGGGATGGCCGAAGGAAACGCCGGAGCTCAAGACCTATTACCAGACCGACGTTCTGGTGACGGGCTTCGACATCATCTTCTTCTGGGTGGCCCGGATGATGATGATGGGCCTGCATTTCATGGACGAGGAGCCGTTCCACACGGTCTATGTTCACGCGCTGGTTCGCGACAAGAACGGCGCCAAGATGTCGAAGTCGAAGGGTAACGTGATCGACCCGCTCGATCTGATCGACGAATATGGCGCGGATGCGCTGCGCTTCACGCTGGCGATCATGGCCGCGCAGGGGCGTGATGTTAAGCTCGATCCGGCACGCATCGCAGGATACCGCAATTTCGGCACCAAGCTGTGGAACGCGACGCGCTTCGCCGAGATGAACGGGGCTGCCATTGCCGAAGGCTTCGATCCCTGGGACTCGAAGCTGACGATCAATCGCTGGATACTGACCGAGCTGACGCGCACGGCGGCTGCCGTGACCGACGGTATTACCGGCTACCGCTTCAACGAGGCGGCGGGAGCGGCCTATCGTTTCGTCTGGAACTTCTTCTGCGACTGGTATGTGGAACTGCTGAAGCCGGTTTTTGCCGGCGAGGACGAGGCCGGCAAGGCCGAGAGCCGCGCGGTGATGGCCTATGTGCTGGACGAGATCTACAAGCTGCTGCATCCGTTCATGCCGTTCATGACGGAGGAATTGTGGGCGCAGACTGCAGGCGAAGGGCGGCCGCGCGCCGGGCTCATCTGCCATGCCGACTGGCCCGCTCCCAATTTCGAGGATGCCGAGGCGGCCGCCGAAATCAACTGGCTGGTGGACCTTGTGTCGGGCATCCGTTCGGTTCGTTCCGAGATGAACGTTCCCCCTGCAGCTGTCGCACCGCTGGTCGTCGTGGGGGCGAATGCCCAGACGCGCGAACGCGTTGCCCGCCATGAGCCGGCGGTTCGCCGCCTGGGACGGGTGGGTGAAGTCGGCTTCGACGGCGAGGTGCCGAAAGGCGCAGCGCAGCTTGTGCTCGGCGAGGCGACGATCTGCCTGCCGCTCGGCAACCTGATCGATTTCAAGGCTGAGGCGGCGCGTCTCGGCAAGGAAATCGCCAAGGCGGGTGACGAGATCTCGCGCATTGAGAAGAAACTCGGCAACGAGAAATTCGTCCTCAATGCGCCGCAGGAAATCGTGGACGCGGAGCGCGAAAAACTCGTCGAATTCTCCGAGCAGCGCGCCAAGCTGGAAACGGCGCTGGCGAGAATCCGCGACGCTGTTTGATCTTCGGAAGGCGGCTCGTGCGGCCATCTCAACGTCGATTTCCGGACTGTTGCGGCTCTGCAACAGTCTGTTAGTGCTCGATCCGCTATGAAGGGGCCTATGGGGCACCTGCCTACATCCCGCCATAAACCCGGCGCACGCCGGTAACTGCGACAAGCGGGCGGCGATGAGGCTGCCGCGTCCGTCTGGTCGCGGTAGAACAATGTGGACGTTGAAGTGATACGGATTTCTTCCAGTGCGATGATGGATGGCATTCGGGCCGCCGCCGTCGCCGGGATTCTGGCTATAGGCAGCGGACCTTCTTTCGCGCTTGATGAAAGCAGCGTCACCGCCAAGCCCGAGCGTAGCCCGATGGCGGTTTTCCGGCTGGGCTTCTCTGCCTATAAGCAGGGCCACAAGGAGCAGGCCGTCGAGGCCTATCGCTACGCGGCTGAAAACGGTCAGCTCGGCGCGAGCTGGAAGCTGGCGCGCATGTACGCCGAAGGCGATGGCGTCACCCGCGACGATTACGAGGCTTTCAAGTTCTTTTCCGAGATCGCGCGGCAGGATGTCGAGCCCGGCAGCCCTGACGAGAGCTATGTTTCCGATGCTTTGGTGGCGCTCGGCGGCTATTTGAGGAAGGGCATCCCCGGATCGCCGGTGGCCGCCAATCCGGCAGCCGCGCAGGAATATTACATGCGCGCGGCGGCCAACTACCGCAATCCGGTCGCCCAATTCGAGATGGGCAAGATGTTCCTTACCGGCGACGGCGTGGCCAAGAGCCTGCAACAGGCGGGCCGGTGGTTCCAGCTTGCGGCGGAAAAGGGCCATGCGGGCGCGCAGGCGACGCTCGGCAACCTGCTTTTCCGCAGCGGCAAGGCCGTGCGCGGGCTTGCGATGATGACCGCCGCTCTCCAGCGCGCGCTGCCGCGCGACCGGGAGTGGATTCAGGGCATGCAGGAAGAGGCGTTCGCGCTGGTTCCCGAAGCCGATCGACGCACGGCGATTGCGCTGGCAGACGACATGCTGTCCAAGGCGCCCTGACGCAGATTTCCGGGCCGGATCGAATTGCGTGTCATTTGGCCGAAAAAGCCAGCTCGACCGTGACCGGAACGTGGTCCGACGGCTTTTCCCAGGCGCGCACGTGCTTTTCCACCGATGATCCCTTGAGCGCGTCGGCCGCTTCGGGCGACAGCATCAAATGGTCGATGCGTATGCCGTTGTTCTTCTGCCAGGCGCCGGCCTGATAGTCCCAGAAAGTGTAGATGCCTGCGCTGTCATCTACAGCCCGTACGGCATCGGTGAAGCCCTGGCTTTCCAGCTTCCGCAACGCCGTGCGGCTTTCCGGCTGGAACAGCGCATCGTTGACCCAAAGCTCGGGTTGTTTGGCGTCAATGGCTTCGGGGATGACATTGTAGTCGCCGGCCAATACCAGCGGTTCTTCGAGCGTGAGACGGGCTGCCGCCCATTTCTCAAGCCTCTCCATCCAGCGGAGCTTGTAATCGAATTTCTCGGTGCCGATCGGGTTGCCATTGGGCAGGTAGAGCGAGACGACGCGCAGCGCCCTGGGCTGCCCTTTCGCATCCTGAACCGAAAAGACGCCCTCGATGAAACGCGATTGCTCGTCGGCGTCGTTGCCGGGCAGGCGGCGGTTCACCTCATCGAAGCGCAGCTTCGACAATATGGCGACGCCGTTGAAACCCTTCTGTCCGTGGGTTTCGACATTGTAGCCGAGCGCCTCCACGTCGCTGCGCGGAAAGCCTTCGTCCTGCGTCTTGATTTCCTGCAGGCACACGACATCGGGTGCGCTTTCGCGCAGCCAGGCCAGAAGATTGTCGATGCGCGCCCTGACGCCGTTGATATTCCAGGTGGCGATCTTCATCGGGCGCGAAGCGGGTCAGATGGAAAAGGACGTACCGCAGCCGCACGACGCGACGGCGTTGGGATTCCTGATCTGGAAGGACTGGCCCATTAAATCGTCGACGAAATCGATCACCGAGCCGCCCATATAGACGAGCGACAAATCATCGATCAGCACGGTAGCGCCGTCGCGCTCCACGGCGATGTCGTCCTCGTTGCGCGATTCGACCAGATCGAACTTGTAAGAAAAGCCCGAACAGCCGCCGCCTTCGACGGAGACGCGCAATGCGGTCTTTCCCGGTTCGTTTGCCACGATCCTGGCGATGCGGCGCGCAGCCGCCTCGCTGAGTTCCACGCTTTTCATGGAGGTCTTTGCGTCGGCGCCCATGTCGTCACCTTGCGTTTGCTTTCATGCCATAGGTATGAAGCTGGTGGGTGCAAGTCAACCGGCGCCCCTCCATCGGGAAAGGGCAAGACATGGTTTCGCATGGACATGCTTCCGATGTCCTGACGCTCGCGAAGGGCGAGGGACGTATCTACGAGATGGGAAAGCTGCGTGCCATCTTCAAAGCTGATGAAGGTGGGACGGACAGCCGCTACAGCATCTCGGAATGGTGGATGGAGCCGGGTTTCGAGGGTGTCGGCGCGCATTCGCACGAAGAAAACGACGAGATGTTCTTCGTCCTCGAAGGCAGGCCTTCGATCCTGATCGGGGACAGGTGGAGCAGCCATGCGGAAGGCGCCTTCGTTCGCATTCCCGCCAACGTCACGCATGATTTCCGCAACGAAACCGATGGCAAGGCGGGCTTGCTGAATCTGTTCATTCCCGGCGGGTTCGAGCGGAACATGCCAATGATCGTGGACTGGTTCGCCAGCCATGCACAATCCTGAGGCCGGTTCATGGAACTGGAAGGCATAGGCTTCGGCTATCGGCCACGCGCCGCATATGCCACCGATCCCGCGCGGAGCAGGGGCCGGTTCTATCCCGAGCCGGAAAGCCCGACCCGCACGCCATTCCAGCGTGACCGCGATCGCATCATCCATTCCACCGCCTTTCGGCGCCTGAAGCACAAGACGCAGGTTTTCGTCGCCCATGAGGGCGACCATTACCGCACGCGGCTGACCCATTCGATCGAGGTGGCGCAAATCGCTCGCGCGCTGGCCCGTGCGCTGCGGGGTGACGAGGATCTGGCGGAGGCGGTGGCGCTAGTCCACGATTTCGGGCATCCGCCCTTCGGCCATACCGGCGAGGATGCGCTGAATGCGAAGATGACGCGCTGGGGCGGCTTTGACCATAATGCGCAATCCCTGAAGGTCGTGACCAAGCTCGAGCGCCGCTATGCGCAGTTCGACGGCCTCAACCTGACATGGGAGACGCTGGAGGGACTGGTCAAGCACAACGGCCCGCTGACGGATGCGGAGGGGCGGGGGCTGCATGGCGAGGTGCCGCAGCCGATACGCGACTACAATGAATTGTACGATCTGGAGTTGTCGCGCTTTGCCGGCATAGAGGCGCAATGCGCTGCCATCGCCGACGACATAGCCTACAATGCGCACGACATAGATGACGGGCTGCGTTCCGGCCTTCTGCAACTGGATATGCTGGCGGACGTGCCGCTGTCCGGCGGCATATTGCAGGATGTGCGCCGGCAATATCCCGATCTCGATTCCGTCCGCGCCTCTCACGAGCTGGTGCGCCGGCAGATTACCGTCATGGTCGAGGATGTCATCCTCACGGCGGGTGCCAACCTGGCTGCGCTCGCGCCGCAGGACACGGAGGAGGTGCACGAAGCCGGACGGCCGATGGTGACGTTCTCGCCCGAAATGGCGGCGAAGGAGAAGCAGCTCAAGACCTTCCTCTATGCCAGCCTCTACCGCCACCCGACGGTCATGGCGGTGCGTGCGAACGCCGAGCGCATTGTGGCCGACCTGTTCGATGCTTATTTCGCAGATCCCGCCGCGATGCCGGAAGGCTGGCGGGGCGTCCTGGAGCGCGCGGACGAGCGTACGAAGGCGCGGCATGTCGCCGATTTCCTCGCCGGCATGACCGATACCTATGCGATCAAGGAGCACAGGCGGCTGTTTGACCATACGCCGGATTTGGGATAGGGCGGGCCGGTTCCGGCTGAGGCCGCCTTCTCCATCAGGGTTCAGGGCATGAATATTTTCGCCGATTTCACTGATCGGATCAAAAAGATCGTTGAAGCCATTGATATAAAAGGATCGGATGGCGCCAGACTCGACCTGTCCCGCATCACCGTGGAGCCGCCGCGCGACGCCAGCCACGGCGATCTTGCAACGAATGCCGCAATGGTCCTGGCAAAGCCTTCCGGGCGAAACCCGCGTCAGCTTGCCGAGGAAATAGCTGCGAAGCTGCGCGACGACGGCGACGTGGCCTCCGTCGAGATCGCGGGGCCGGGTTTCGTCAATCTGCGGCTCGGCGATGGCTTCTGGCAGGATCGTCTTGCCGACATGATCGCGGCCGGCGTCGAGTTCGGACGCTCGGAGATCGGCGGCCGGCGGAAGGTCAACGTCGAATATGTTTCCGCGAACCCGACCGGACCGATGCATGTCGGCCATTGCCGCGGGGCCGTGGTGGGCGATGCGCTCGCCAACATCATGGCGTTTGCCGGCTATGACGTGACCAAGGAATATTACATCAACGATGCCGGCGCGCAGATCGACGTGCTCGGGCGGTCCGCCATGCTGCGTTATCGCGAGGCGCTCGGCGACGATATCGGAGAGATTCCGGCCGGGCTCTATCCGGGCGACTATCTGGTGCCGGTCGGGCAGGCGCTCGCGAAGGAGTTCGGGCGCAACCTGTTGCAAATGACCGACGAGGACGCGCTTTCCATTGTCAAGGACCGCACCATCGACGCCATGATGGCGATGATCCGGGAGGATCTTGCTGCGCTGAACGTCGATCACGAGGTGTTCTTCTCAGAGCGCAAGCTGCATGCCGACAATGCGGCTGCGATCCGTTCGGCGATCAATGACCTCACGCTCAAGGGACATGTCTACAAGGGCAAGCTGCCGCCGCCAAAGGGCCAGAAGCCTGATGACTGGGAGGACCGAGAGCAGACACTGTTCCGGTCCACGGATGTGGGCGACGACATCGACCGCCCTTTGGTCAAGTCCGACGGCTCCTACACCTATTTCGCGGCAGACGTGGCCTATATGAAGGACAAGATGTCTCGCGGCTTCGAGCAACTCGTGTTCGTGCTCGGCGCCGATCATGGCGGCTATGTGAAGCGTATGGAGGCGTTGGCCCGGGCACTTTCGGGCGGGTCGCTCAAGCTCACCATCCTGCTTTGCCAGCTCGTGAAGCTCTATCGCGACGGCGAGCCGGTGCGCATGTCCAAGCGGGCAGGCGAGTTCGTCACGCTGCGCGATGTGGTGGAAGAGGTGGGCCGCGACCCGATCCGGTTCATGATGCTTTACCGCAAGAACGACGCGCCGCTGGATTTCGACTTCGCCAAGGTCACGGAGCAATCCAAGGATAATCCGGTCTTTTACGTGCAGTACGCGTCGGCGCGGTGCCATTCCGTGTTCCGTCAGGCGAGGGAACAGCTCGGCGGGGAGATTCCTCCCCGCGAAACCCTGGCCGCGGCGCGCCACAGGCTGTCCGACGAAGGCGAATTAGGGCTTGTCCGGAAGCTCGCGGAATATCCGCGGCTGATCGAGCAGGCAGCCTCTTCTATGGAACCGCACAGGCTGGCATTCTACCTTCATGAACTGGCCAGCGCGTTCCACACCCACTGGAACAGAGGCACGGAAACGAGCGGCTTACGCTTTGTTAAGGTTAACGACCCAGAATTGACTCATGCCAGGCTAGGGCTGGTGCAGGCCGTTGCGGATGTCTTGATGTCCGGGCTGGCGCTGATCGGTGCGGAAGCACCGAAGGAGATGCGCTAGGTTCGTAGAACGTTCTGCCTACATTTGCCCACAATGCGCTGGTAAGGGCCAACCGATTGTGACGTCGCCGGCGTCCGACCCAGTATGAGTGCGGGAACCAGCATGGCAGACAGCAACCACTTTCCAAAGCGCGAAGTCGAGTTCGAAGAGAACGATCCCTTTGCGGAGTTGACGCGGATCATGGGACGCGACCCCAGGTCGGCGTCCAGCCAGCCGGCAAGTGACGAATCCTTCGAAATCGACCTTGAGCGTGAGCTCATGGGCGAGTTTTCCTATGAGGACGAGGTGGCGGCGCAGGGCCATGCTCCAGCGCCGGAGGTGCCCGTCTACGACCAGCAGCCCGAGGATGATATCGTCATTGCCGTTCCTGAACTCGCTGAGGTCGGGGCAGATGTCGAGGCCGACGAGGCCGCTTACGCGCCTGCTTCAAATGATTATCCAGCCTCAGACGGCAATTTCGCCGATCCCGATCCAGCGCAGGCGGTGGCATTCGACCCTGAATTGGAACGCGTCTTCGACGAGGAGTTCAGCGAGGCAGCGTCAGGCTGGGTAGAGACAGACGCTTTGCCGGATGCGGACCCGGTGACACCGATCCCCGCTGCCGAGCCGTTTCCCGTTGCTGCAACTGAAGATTATTCGCCTGCTGCCGAGTTGCCCGACGACGAGCCGGATTGGGATGACAGTGCATGGCAGGATAGCGAACCCGTTGCTGCTGCCGAGGCTGCGCCTGAATTGGCTGCTGGACGCTACGACGAGCCGGCAGCGGAAACGCAGTACCGGGAAACCGCTGTTCAACCAGCTATGGATCACGCGTCCGGTCTCGCTGAAGTGGACATGGACTTCGGTGAACTCGATCTGGATGAGGATGCCGTCGAGGCTGTTGCTTTCGAGCCTGGCGTGATCGAGCCTGAAGCCGAGGAAGTGCCGCTCGCCGCTGCCGCCGAGCAGGTTCCCGCGGAATTGAGCCTCGAAGATGAACTGAGCATGCTTCTTTCCTCCTCGGAGGAAGAGGTCAAGCCGGTGCAGCAGGAAGCTCCGCAGGCCGAACTTGCCTCCGAATCCTGGCAGGCGGCCGAGGCTGTAGAGGAATGGAACGAGCAGGCGGCCGAAACGGAATGGCAGCTCGAAGAGAATGCCGGTTCCGCCTACGGGCGCGCCAATTATTCGCCCGCTTATGCGTCTGCAAATGTCGAATCCTATAGGGGTTCCTATGCACTTGCGGAGCGTGCCGATGCCGTCCACGACGACGCGGCGGGCGAGGCCGTCCGCGAGGATATCGTGAACGATCTCGATTTCGACGACCAGTTCGACCTGTCTCATGACGAACTCGCTCCCGAATATGATGAACCCGCGCCGGTCCAGGAAGAAGCCCAGCCCGCGGAGCCTGACCGCGACCCATTCAGCGTGTTCGCGAATATGGCGTCCTTCGGTGCGGCGACCGCTGCGCCGGCGGTTGCGAAGTCCTATGAGGACAGCGACGAGATCGACACGGTTGAAGTGCCGGACAGCGTTGTGCCCGTTTCGGAAGATCTGGACCTGCCGGAACTTGCATTAGACGAAAGCCAGCCTCAGTCGGACGGCTATGAGAATTTCGACGAGGAATTCGCGGATATCTTCGCCGTCGGCGAGAGCCGCGATCCCCTGCGCGAGATGCCCGATGCCTCGCAACAGGAAGAACTGGAGGATGAACGTTATCTTCAGGAAGCCTTCGGCGGCGTAGCCGCGCTGGGAGCGGGCGCAGCTGCGGCACGCGGCGTGGCGCGTTCGACCGGGCATATCTCGCAATCGGCCATCGCATCGGACGAGTTCGACTACGATGCCGAGCTGGAGCGTGAAATCGCGCAGCCGCGCGGCGCGGCCGCGCGCCCGGTTCCGCCGCGCCGGAACAATTTGCTTTACATCGCGGGAGCGGTGGCTGGCCTTGTCGTGCTTGGCGGCATCGGCGCGTTTGCGCTTACTTCCGGCGGCAGCGATGCCTCCGATACGCCTGCTCTGGTCCGTGCCGACAACGAGCCGCTCAAGGTCAAGCCTGAGAACCCCGGCGGTGTCGCGGTTCCTAATCAGGATAGCCAGGCTTATGAACGCGCCGCCGGCGGGGCAGGGGATACGGTGCCTGCCCAGACCAGCCTCGTGACGGCCACCGAGGAGCCAGTCGATGTGGCTGCCCGCGTGGAACCTGAAGCGCCGGCCCCGGGCATGGAATCGGACAACGGCTTGCCGGGGGTTTCCCAACCGGCAATCGCCAAGGCCGAGGACAGGCTGGAGGTCACCGATGAAGACGTTGCGGGTGTCGGAACCTCGGACGATCTCGTGGCCGTCGCTCCGCGCCGTGTGCGCACGATGGTTGTGAGGCCGGATGGCACCTTGGTGCCGCGCGAAGAGCCGGCCCTGCCGGCACAGGCCGCGCCTGCTGCACAGTCAGGCCAGTTGCTTGCTTCCGCTTCGGAGCAGGCTGCAACGCTTGCGCCGGCTGTCGGCGGCAACGTGCCGGCGGCTCCCACCGGGCAGGCCGTTCCGGCACAGCCTGCCGCGCCCGTGAATGAGGCTAATGCTGCTCCGGCGCCTGCTGCCAGCGAACCTGTAGCTCCGGCAACGGTTGCAGCTCCTGCGCCGCGCCCGGCGGCTCCACAACCCGCTCCTGCGCAGCCTCAACGTGTCGCCGCTGCTGCTCCGGCAGCGCGCACCGCGCCTGCCGCACCGGCACCCGCCGCGGCAGGCGGAGAATGGTCCATGCAAATCGCGTCGCAGCCCAGCGCGGAAGGTGCGCAAGCTACTTATCAGGATCTTGCCCGCCGGTATGGCGACATATTGAGCGGCCGTGGCGTCAACATCGTGCGCGCCGACATAGAAGGGAAGGGCACCTACTACCGCGTGAGGATACCTTCATCGACCCGCGCCGACGCGATCGCCCTGTGCGAGCGTTACAAAGCCGCCGGGGGAAGCTGCTTCGTTTCCAAGTAAGCTACGCCTGCGATCAGAACTGAAAGCCGCCGTGCCAGGCACGGCGGCTTTTCCATTTCAGGAGGGAACGGGTTGTGATTCCCTCGGGCCGAGGGCTGTTCTAGACTCCGGTCATGACCGAATCAAAAGCCATGATCCTCGGTGTCTCGGGACACCGTCTTACCCGCGAAGAACATGATTTCCTCAGGGGCGAACGCCCGTGGGGCTTCATCATTTTCGCCCGTAACATACGCGAGCCGCAGCAGGTGCGCGATCTCACGGCTGAGATGCGCGATTGCGTGGGCCGGCCGGATGCCCTTGTGTTCGTGGATCAGGAGGGGGGGCGGGTGCAGCGTTTTCGTCCGCCTTTCGCACCGGATTATCCGCGCGCGGCCAGTTTCGGGCGCGCCCCTGCGCGTGAAGGTCGCCGCGCGGCGTGGCTGCTCTCTGTTCTTCATGCGCTCGATTTGCGCCGGTATGGCGTCAATGCCAATTGCATACCTGTGCTCGATGTGCCGCCCGAGGAGAACGCTGGATTCATTGGCGACCGCGCCTATTCCCACGATCCGGATGTGGTGACGGAACTTGGGCGCGCGGCTGTGGAGGGGCTGCTTCAGGGCGGCGTCCTGCCGGTGATGAAGCATATACCCGGACATGGCCGCGCCTATGCCGATAGCCATCTGGAACTGCCGTTCGTGGATGCGTCGGCGGATGCGCTTCGCGGCAGCGATTTCCGGCCTTTCCGCGCTCTGGCGCGCGAGGTGCCGATGGCGATGACCGCACATGTGGTCTATCGCGCTTTCGATCCGGTCAATCCTGCAACGACCTCGCCGGCCGTCATTCACGACATCATCCGGGGCGAGATCGGCTTCGACGGTCTTTTGATGAGCGATGACGTGTCGATGAAGGCTCTTTCTGGGGATTTCGCCACACGCACCCAAGCAATCCTTGCAGCCGGCTGCGATGTGGTTCTTCACTGCAACGGCGTGATGGACGAGATGCGGGCAGTCGCCAGCCGGACAGACGCGCTGGCGGGAAACGCTCTCAGGCGCGCCGAGCAGACAATGAGCCGGTTGCGGATGCCCGCAGAGGTCAACGAAGCGGCGATCCGCGACGAGTTCGAGAATTATCGCGCCGCGATGGTGTGACGACGGAGAGAACGTGCCTGCACATCCGGACAATTCCGCGAAAGCGGTGCCGATGGAACGGCTATGGTCCGATGACGGAGCCGAGCGCGCTGTCAGCGACCCGTCGCTTGTCGTGGACGTGGCGGGCTTCGAGGGACCGCTCGACCTGCTGCTGCATCTTGCCCGCAACCAGAAGGTCGACCTAGCGCGCATCTCGATCCTCGCGCTGGCGGAGCAATATCTCAAATTCGTGGAGCAGGCCCGCGCCCTGCGGCTGGAGCTCGCGGCGGACTATCTCGTGATGGCCGCATGGCTTGCCTACCTCAAGTCCAAGCTGCTTATCCCGAAGCAGGCCGGCGACGACGGCGAAACGGGTGAGGAGATGGCGGCCGTCCTGCAATTCCGGCTGAAGCGCCTCGAGGCCATGCGTGAAGCCGCAGCGCGTCTTATCAACCGTAACCGGCTCGGCCGTGACGTTTTCCGGCGCGGCATGCCCGAACTGGTGATCGTGGATACGAAGAACGCTTATTCCGCGTCCCTCTACGATCTGCTCACCGCCTATGCGACGCAGCGCCAACGGCAGGCGATCACCAATGTCACCATCGAAAAGCGCGTTGTCTGGTCGCTTAAGGACGCGCGCGATATTCTCACCCGGATGATCGGTTCTTTCAGCGACTGGACCGCCCTCGACCAATTCCTGATCAAGTACCTGACCTCGCCCGAGGAGCGGAAAACGGCGGTTGCGAGCGCGTTCGCGGCATCGCTGGAACTGGTACGGGAGGGGCATATGGAAATCCGGCAGCATGACGCCTTTGCGCCGATCTACATGCGCAAGCGCGTGGCTGCCGCGCCGGCAAACGGAGGCGCTGCATGACCGAAGGCGGCAATTCGACGCTTCTGCCCTTCATCGATGACGAGGGATTCGACGGACTGGCGGACAATCCGGCGGCGCGGCTGCATCTGGCCCAGGCCGTTCGCATGGCGGAAGCCATCGTTTTCGCATCGGCGGAGCCGGTCAGCGCGAGACAGCTCGCGGGGCGCCTGCCGGACGGCATCGACGTGGCGCAGGTGATGGCGGAATTGCAGCGCATCTATGAGAGTCGCGGCGTCAATCTCGTTCGCGTCGGGGATGGCTGGGCTTTCCGCACCGCTGGCGACCTTGCCTTCCTGATGAGCCGCGATTCCGTCCAGCAGAAGAAGCTGTCGCGGGCCGCGCTCGAAGTGCTGGCCATCATCGCTTACCACCAGCCCGTCACGCGCGCGGAGATCGAGGAGATACGCGGCGTCGAGACATCGAAGGGTACCATCGACACGCTGATGGAAACCGGGTGGATCAGGATGAGAGGGCGTCGCCGCTCTCCCGGCCGTCCCGTGACCTACGGTACGACGGATGCCTTCCTCGACCATTTCGGACTGGAGGAGGTTCGCGACCTTCCCGGTATCGACGAACTGAAGGGCGCGGGCCTGCTTTCTTCGCGCATGCCTTCCAATTTCTCCGTACCGCTGCCGCCGGCCGATCCCGACCAGCTGACGGAGGATGAAGACCCGCTGACCGATATCGACCTTGAGGAACTGGGGTTGTTGACACCCCGGATCGAGGATGATTGACCCGCTTTAGCGGCGCTTCCGCGTCTGCCCAACTGGAGGCGAGCGTTTTCGTGCAGAATGCAGCGCGGGTTACCGCAGGGGTCAGCTTCGCGGCTCGACTGTCGTTCGAGGATATCCATCACGGTTTCCCGGACGGTACTGTCACGTTGCGTGGCGTTTCGCTGTCCGCCGAGCCGGGCGAGGTGCTCTGCCTGCTCGGTCCTTCCGGTTCCGGCAAGACCACCCTGCTCAGGATCGCTGCCGGCATCGAGGTCCAAAGCTCGGGCCGGGTGCTGCTGAACGAACGGGAAATCGCCGGGCCGAACGTTTTCCTGCCGCCGGAGGAACGTTCCATCGGGCTGGTCTTTCAGGATTTCGCGCTGTTTCCGCACCTTACCATCCTGGACAATGTGCGGTTTGGCCTGACGGCGCTGTCCGGCGAAGAATCGCGGCGCGAGGCACTTATCTCGCTGCAACGCGTCGGTCTTGAGGGTTACGCGGCGAGCTACCCGCATGTGCTGTCGGGCGGCGAGCAACAGCGTGTGGCACTGGCGCGAGCCATCGCGCCACGCCCTGCGGTGCTGCTTATGGACGAACCCTTCTCCGGGCTGGATTCGCGCCTGAAGGACAGCGTGCGCGCCGAGACGCTGGCAATCCTGCGGCAAAGCCGGGCGACGGCCATTGTCGTTACCCACGACGCCGAGGAAGCCATGCGCATGGGCGACCGGATCGCCCTGCTCAAGGATGGCAGGCTGGTGCAGACCGGCACGGCGGAGGAGCTTTACCAGCAGCCGGCAAATCTTTTCACTGCGGGCTTCTTCTCAGAGCTGAACGTGTTTCCCGCCCGCGTCATGAACGACATGGCGGACACGCCTCTCGGCAGATTCGAGGCGCCGGGTTTCACGCATGGCGCGGAGATCGACGTCGCGGTACGGCTTTCCGGCTTCGATGTGAGCGAAACAGCCGGTGAAATCCCGGCGAGAATCATTTCGCGCCGTTTTCTGGGCGTGGTGGAATTGCTGGAAATGGCCGTGCCCGGCATCGAAACCCCGGTGCGCGCGCGCATAAGGTGCGGCGCGCTGACGGGAGCGGGGCGCGACATTTGGTTCACGACGCGGCGTCCTGACGTGCTTCTATTTGAAAGACGAGCGGAAAAAGCCTAAATCAATTCAGGGAACCCGGTTCAAGAGAGAATAGTCATGGGTAGTTTTTCCATCTGGCACTGGCTTATCGTGCTCGTCGTCGTGTTGCTGCTTTTCGGCCGCGGCAAGATTCCCGAGCTGATGGGCGACATGGCCAAGGGCATAAAGAGCTTCAAGAAAGGCATGTCCGACGAGGACGATGCAACCAAGACCGTCGAGCATCGCAACGACGAGACCGTGGTTGCACCGAAGCAGAAGGCTTCGACCAAGTCCTGACGGCGCGCCTGCCGCGCCCTCGTTCGACGGAAGCATGAGATATGTTTGAGGTCGGCTGGACCGAGATGCTGGTGATCGCGATCGTCATGATCGTGGTCGTCGGACCCAAGGATTTGCCGGGGATGCTGCGCACATTCGGTCGGATGACGGCCAAATTGCGCGTCATGGCCGGTGATTTCCGCAAGCAGTTCGACGAGGCGCTGAAGGAAGCCGAGCTGGACGACGTAAAGACGCTGGTGAACGAGACGCGGAAGCTCAATCCCGCCGCGGATTTGCGCAAGGCTTTCGACCCGATGCGCAAGGCGGCTGAAGATGTTCGCGCCGGGCTCGACGCCGCGATGAAACCCGAAGCCGGGCCGGAGCCGACGCCTGCCACGACGCCGGCCGAACCCGAAAAGCAGGACGTGGCCGCCGTGCCGGGCGAAGCCACGAGTGCGCTGGTTGCCGCTGCGACCGAAACGGTGCCGGCAAAGACAGCCGCCAAGCGACCTGCGGCAAAAACCGCGACAGCCAGGACGACAGCGGCAAAAAAGCCGCCGGCCAAGGCTGCTTCCGGCAGCGCCGCGCCAAAGACCGCAAAGGCGGCTGCGCCCATCAAAACGACGAAAACAGGCGGTAAAGCGAAGTGAGCGGGGAAGAAGACGAGATCGACAAGTCGTCGGCGCCTCTGATCGAACATCTGATCGAGTTGCGCACACGCCTGATCTGGGCGCTCGGTGGCTTTTTCGTCGCCTTCCTCGCGTGCTTCTTCTTTGCCAAGCAGCTTTTCAACCTGCTGGTGATCCCGTTCCAGTGGGCGACGGCGTGGGCCGGGCTCGACGCCTCGAAGGTCGATCTGATCTATACCGCACCGCAGGAGTTTTTCTTCACGCAAATCAAGATCGGTGCGTTCGGCGGCATGGTGCTGGCGTTTCCGCTGATCGCGACACAGATATACAAGTTCGTCGCTCCGGGGCTTTACCGTAATGAGCGCGCGGCGTTCCTGCCGTTTCTCATTGCCTCTCCGATCCTTTTTCTCATCGGTGGGGCGCTGGTCTATTTCTTCTTCACGCCGATGGTGATGTGGTTCTTCCTGTCCATGCAGCAGGTAGGACCGGACACGGAAGTGCAGATTTCCCTGCTGCCGCGCGTGTCCGAATATCTCAGCCTCATCATGACGCTGATCTTCTCTTTCGGGCTGGTTTTCCAGCTTCCGGTCGTGACGTCGCTCATGGTCCGTACGGGGCTTCTCAGCGCGGCAGGGCTGGCTGGAAAGCGTAAATACGCCATCGTCATCGCCTTTGTCGTGGCGGCGGTGCTGACGCCTCCAGACCCTGTCAGCCAGATCGGCCTCGCTCTGCCGACCATAATTCTCTACGAGGTTTCGATCTGGCTCGCCCGTCGCATCGAACGGCAGCGCGCAGATGCGGACGCGCAACGCGAGGCAGCCGGGCAGGCAGCTCCCGACAATGGCAGTTCGGCAGCGGCGGAGTAAGTCCGCGCGCAAGCCGCTTGCGTCATCCTGAATTGCGGTTTACGCCCTCGACGGCGCGTTCAGGCGCGCCGCCGCTTCGCATTTCAGGGTCAAACCATGCTCGACATCAAATGGATACGCGACAATCCCGAGGCTCTTGCGGCTGCGCTGGTCAAGCGCGGTTGGACGGCTGAACGGGCGTCCTCCGAAGTCGAATCGCTGATCGTCAAGGATGAAGCGCGCCGGGCGCATCTGACTGAGCTTCAGGTCAAGCAGGAACGCCGCAACGCGGCTTCAAAGGAAATCGGCAACGCCATGCGGGCCGGCAATTCCGAGCTTGCCGAGACGCTCAAAGCTGAGGTCAACGAGATCAAGGCGTTCGTCCAGTCGGGAGAGGCACGCGAGCGCGAGCTGGACAAGGCATTGATCGACGCTCTGGCCGTCATTCCCAATGTGCCGTTGGACGACGTGCCGATTGGCGCTGACGAACGCGACAATATCGAAATCCGCAAGGTGGGCGAGGTGAAGCCGCGTCCCAACTGGGCGAAGGAGCATTTCGAGATCGGCGAGGCGCTCGGGCTGATGGATTTCGAGCGCGCCGCGAAGCTTTCCGGCGCACGTTTCACTGTTCTCAAGGGACAGATTGCGCGGCTGGAGCGCGCGCTCGGTCAGTTCATGCTCGACCTGCACACAACCGAGCACGGCTACACCGAAGTGCAGCCGCCGCTGATGGTGCGGGACGAGGTGCTGTTCGGCACCAACCAGCTTCCCAAGTTCGAGGAAGATTTGTTCTTCGTTCCGCACGGAGAGGCGCGTCTCGGGCTTATTCCTACGGCGGAAGTGCCGCTCACCAATCTGGTGCGGGAGGAAATACTCGATGCGAAATCGCTTCCGGTCCGCTACACGGCGCTGACGCCATGTTTCCGTTCGGAGGCCGGTTCCGCCGGCCGTGATACGCGCGGCATGCTGCGGCAGCACCAGTTCTACAAGGTCGAGCTGGTTTCCATCACGGATCAGGAAAGCTCACTCACCGAGCACGAGCGCATGACCGCTTGCGCGGAGGAGGTGCTCAAGCGTCTCGGTCTGCCGTTCCGCACCGTCGTGCTGTGCAGCGGCGATATGGGCTTCGGCGCGCGCAAGACCTACGACATCGAAGTCTGGCTGCCGGGGCAGAACGCCTATCGCGAAATTTCGTCATGTTCCGTCTGCGGGGATTTCCAGGCCAGGCGCATGGATGCGCGCTACCGGCCGGAGGGCGAGAAACAGACGAAGTTCGTTCATACGCTCAACGGCTCCGGCGTCGCGGTCGGCAGGGCGTTGATCGCAGTGATCGAGAACTATCAGAACGAGGACGGTTCGGTCACAATTCCCGAGGTTTTGCGGCCCTATATGGGCGGGCTCGAACAAATCGGGGTCTAGGGCACGAAATGCGCATATTGCTGACGAACGATGACGGCATTCACGCCGAAGGGCTGGCTGCGCTGGAGCGCATCGCGCGCAAGTTTACCGACGAGGTGTGGATCGTCGCTCCCGAGAACGACCAGTCGGGTTTCGCACATTCTCTCTCGCTTTCCGAACCGCTTCGGATGCGCAGGATCGACGAGCGCCGCTATGCGCTGCGCGGCACGCCCACAGATTGCGTCATCATGGGCGTGCGCAAGCTCATGCCGGAACCGCCGGACCTGATACTGTCCGGCGTCAATTCAGGCTCGAACGTGGCCGACGACGTGACATATTCCGGCACGGTCGCCGGCGCGATGGAGGGAACCCTGCTCGGCATACGCTCCTTCGCGCTCAGCCAGGCTTATAATTTTTCGGAGGAGGGGCGCCTCGTGCCGTGGGAGGTCGCGGAGGAACATGCGCCGGCCCTGCTCGAACGGCTGATCGCGGCCGAACTGCCCGACGGCGTTTTCCTCAACATCAATTTCCCGAACTGCGCACCCGAGGCGGTCGAAGGCGTATCCGTTACCAGCCAGGGCAAGCTGGTGCATGGCCTCTGGGTCGATGAACGCCGCGACGGGCGGGGCTTTCCCTATTACTGGCTGAGGTTCGGCCGCGAGCCGGGGGAGGCGCGCGCGGGGTCAGACATGGCCGCGCTGCGCGACAAGTACATATCGGTGACGCCCTTGCATCTCGACCTTACTGCCTATGAAGTGAAGGATCGTTTGGCCAAGGCGCTCTCATGACGGGCAATGACATCGACCGCGAAGGTTTCGCCGCGCTGCTGCTGCGCGCCAGATCGGCGGGCATAGGCACGCCCGCCCTGATCGCCGCCCTGGAGGCGACGCCGCGCCGAAGTTTCATACCGGGACAATGGCAGGACGCGGCGTGGCTGAACCAGATGTTGCCCATACCTTGCGGCGAAGCCATCGAGGGCGTCGACCTTCAATTGCTGGCGCTTTCCGCCTTGCAGCTCGAGCCGAACTGCCGCGTTCTCGAAATAGGTACGGGAACGGGCTTTACCGCCGCCGTGATGGCGCGGCTTGCCACGCGCGTGCTGACTATCGAGCGGTTCAAGACGTTGGTATCCGAGGCGACGCTTCGCATGGAAACGCTTGGGCTGAACAACGTCCTGATCCGACATGGCGACGGCAGCGGCGGTGCGCCGTCCGAAGGGCCGTTCGATCGCATCATCGTCTGGGCCGCTTTCGATTCACTTCCGCGCGGCTTTGTCGACCAGCTTACCACTGGCGGCGTCATGATCGCGCCGATCGGTCCCGGCGATGACGTGCAGAAGCTCGCACGGCTGTCGAAGATCGGCAGCCGTTTCGAGCGGGAAGACATAGCGGATGTGCGTCTCCAGCCGATCATGAAGGGCATGGCGGCGGCTCTTTGATCCAGCACTATATGCCTTCGCAACGGTACCCTTAACCAGCCAGTAACATTAACGCGCTTTAATCGTGGCGTGTTCAGTTTCGGGTGCGGGTAAGAGTTGATGCGGTATTCGGTTCTGTCGCGCGATGCGCGCAATCTGGCACGCAGCGTCGCGATTCTGGTGGTAGCCGGCACGGCTGCAGGTTGCAGTTCCGACGTCATGCGCTTCGAGGATGGGCTGTTCACGGGTTCCACCCAGAGCCAGCGCAATGTCGCGGCCGCGCCTGCAACGCAAGCCTATCCGGGCGGGATGGGAATGGCGCAAGGCAATATCGACTACTCATCGACGGGATCTGTTTCGCGCTCCGGCGACGGGATTCGGCCTCGGCCCAGCGGTTCCGTCGGGCGAGGCGGAGGCTACAGCCCGCAGCCTGCCCAGCAGCCGGTCTATGCTGCCCCCGTCCAGCCTTCCTATCCGGTGCAGAGCGCCGGCATGGTTTCGCGACAACCCGCTCCCGCGTTGGCGCCGGCGGTTCAGCGCCAGCCTGCGCCGGCCCTCGCGCCAGCCGTTGCAAGCCGCGTCGATACGATGCCGACCGGATCTACTGCCGCTGCCATTGCGCCGGCACGAAGAAATCCTGCTCCGCAGGCTTCGGCCCAGGTTGCCGCGCAGGACATGTTTGACGGCTGGTCACGCGCTGGCGGCACGCAGATCACGGTGCGCGAGGGAGAGACGGTCTACAATTTGTCGAAGCGTTTCGGCGTTCCCGTGAACGCCATTCTGCAGACGAATGGCCTGAGGGATGCGGGGACGCTTTCCGCCGGGCAAAACATCGTCATTCCGACATATGTCTATTCCCGGACGTCGCCGGTTTCGGCTCCCGATGCCAACCCGGATGTCGCCAACGCCAAGTCGTCGCGCGGCAGCAAGACGGATGCGCCCCTCAAAGCACCTCGTCCACAACAGGCTCCCGAGAGGTTGGCTGTTCTGCCGCAATCCCCGCGTCCGAACGAGCGCCAGCAGAATCTGGAAGCCTCGACCGATGCCGCCGCTCCGGCCCGCGGCACCGGGCAGGGAACGGGAAACGTCTATACGGTCGCTTCCGGCGACACGCTTTCGTCCATCGCGCGCAAGACCGGCACGACCACCGCGGCGCTGAAGCAGGCAAACGGGCTGGATGGCGGCATCATCAGGATCGGCCAGAAGCTGACGGTTCCTTCGGGCGATGCCGCCAGGGTCGTAGCGGTGGCGGCTCCGGCGGTCGAGCCGAAAACCACCGGCTCCATCGTGCCGGCTAGGACGGAGCCTCGCGCCGCCGAGGCCTACACGCCGCCAAGGCAGAGCGAGTCCATCATCAAGGAAGCGACGCAGGAAGCGGCGGTTGCTCCCGATTCGACCGGCATTGGCCGTATGAGATGGCCGGCTCGCGGACGTATCGTCGCCGGATTCGGCGGATCGTCCGGCGGCAAGCGCAGCGACGGCATCGACATTTCCGTGCCGGAAGGCACCCCGGTCAAGGCTGCTGAAAACGGCGTCGTCATCTACGCCGGCGATGGCCTCAAGGATTTCGGCAACACCGTCCTCGTACGTCACGAGAATGGGTTGGTCACGGTCTATGGACACGCCAGTTCGCTCAAAGTGTCGCGTGGCGACACCGTGAAGCGCGGCCAGGACATTGCGCTTTCGGGTATCAGCGGCAATGCCGACACGCCCAAGCTGCATTTTGAGGTGCGCAAGGATTCGACGCCTGTCGATCCGACAAAATATCTCGAATAGAGGCCGTATTCTTCAGTGGTAAAACGCCCGCCCATCCGGCGGGCGTTTTCGTTTCAGGCCGTCTTGAGCGGTTTGCCCAGCCGTCCGGCCAGATCCTGCACGAACTGCCACGCCACGCGGCCCGACCGACTGCCGCGCGTGGTCGCCCATTCCAGAGCTTCGGAACGCAGCGTTTCCGGTTCGGTATCCAGCCCGAAATGGCGGACATAACCGTCCACCATCTCCAGATATTCATCCTGCGAGCATTTATGGAAGCCGAGCCAGAGGCCGAAACGATCCGATAGCGAGACTTTCTCCTCGACCGCTTCGCCGGGATTGATCGCAGTCGAGCGTTCATTGTCGATCATATCGCGCGGCAGCAGGTGGCGGCGATTGGAGGTGGCGTAGAAGATCACGTTGTCCGGACGGCCTTCCACGCCGCCTTCCAGGGCGGCTTTCAATGATTTGTAGGACGTGTCGTCATTGTCGAATGACAGGTCGTCGCAGAACAGGATGAAGCGGTATGACGACGCCTTGAGGATCGACAGCAACGCAGGCAGCGTGTCGATATCCTCCCGATGGATTTCGATGAGCTTGAGCGGGGGCTTGTCCGGACGTGCGGCGTTCACGGTCGCGTGCGCCGCCTTGACCAGCGAGGACTTCCCCATGCCGCGTGCGCCCCACAGAAGCGCATTGTTGGCTGGCAAGCCGCCGGCGAAGCGCGAGGTGTTGTCGAGCAGGATATCGCGGACGCGCTCCACTCCGCGAATGAGGCCGATTTCAACCCTGTTGACCTGCTTTACAGGCTCCAGCCAATTGCTTTCCGGCGTCCACACGAAGCAATCCGCGGCTTCCAGATCGACGGGTGGCGCGGCGGGCGGCGCAAGCCGTTCCAGAGCGGAAGCGATTCGATCGAGCGTCGCCATGAGGCGATCATCTGGCCGATGGTCCATTTCGGGTTTATTCTCCTCTTATCGTGGCGCGGCTCTAACACGGGGCGGGTGCGGCGAAAAGCGGCTGCAAGGCGAAGCATCGCGGTTGCATTGACTGCGCGAGCGACTATATTCCGCGCAACTTTCGGCCCGGCGGGCAAACGGCTCCCGCATATCTTCTCAGGAGTTCAAAGATGCTCGTGACCCCTGCATTCGCGCAGTCAGCAGTCGGCGGTGCGCCGGACATGCTTATCAGTATTTTGCCTTTCATACTGATCTTCGTGATCATGTACTTCCTGATCATCCGTCCGCAGCGCCAGCAACTCAAGAAGCGCGGCGAAATGCTTTCCGCCATCCGTCGTGGCGATACGGTTGTGACCGGCGGCGGCCTGGTCGGGAAGGTGACGAAGGTGATCGACGACAATGAGCTGGAGGTCGAACTGGGTACGGGCCTGAAGGTCACGGCGCTGCGCGCGACCATTGCCGATGTGCGCGTCAAAGGCGAGCCGGTCGCCAACCAGAACACCAAGAAGTAACCTCTTTTCGGGCGGAAAGCTTCTGCTTCCCGCCCGTATGGTATAAATCACATGCTCTATTTTTCGCCCTGGAAGACCATATCCATCTGGCTTGTCGTTCTTGCCGGGGTGATCTTCTCCATTCCCAATCTTATCCCGCAATCGACGCTTGAGACGCTGCCGAACTGGCTGCCAAAGCGGCAGATGACGCTGGGCCTCGACCTGCAAGGCGGCTCGCACATCCTGCTGCAGGTCGACCGGCAGGATCTCATCAACGAGCGGCTGGAAACGGTTCGCGACGATATACGCACCATGTTGCGCGATGCTCGCATAGGCTATACCGGCCTCTCGGGCACCGGCACCACGGTCCAGGTGCGCGTTCGTGGCGAGGAGAACGTAGAGGCCGCCAAGACCGCTCTGGCGTCCTTGACCCAACCTGTTTCGTCGGGTGTGTTCGGAACCGGCAGCATCACGGAGCTGGGTCTGTCCGAGCCTGAGCCCGGCCTCCTGCGTTTCACGCTTACCGAGCAGGGCATCAACTACCGGGTGAGCTCGGCGATCTCTCAATCGGTCGAGGTGCTCGGGCGGCGCGTCAATGAGCTTGGCACCACCGAGCCGATCATCCAGCGGCAGGGGACGGATCGTGTTCTGGTGCAGGTGCCCGGCCTGCAGGATCCGCAGCGGCTCAAGGACATACTCGGCCAGACCGCACGCCTGACATTCCAGATGGTCGACCAGTCCATGTCGGCGCAGGATGCGCTCCAGACGCGCCCGCCGGCAGGCTCGACCGTAATGTATTCCACGGACGATCCGCCCGTCCCGTATCTCATCGAGAACCGGGTCATCGTATCGGGCGAGAACCTCGTCGATGCGCAAACGTCGTTTGACCAACGGACCAACGAGCCGGTCGTCACCTTCCGTTTCGACAATCAGGGTGCGTTGCGGTTTGGCCAGGCAACGCAACAAAACGTCAACCGCCTGTTCGCCATCATCCTTGACAATCAGGTGATATCGGCACCGCAGATCAGGGAGCCGATCCTTGGCGGCACAGGCCAGATTTCCGGCAATTTCACCGTTCAGAGCGCGAATGACCTTGCCGTTTTGCTGCGCGCGGGCGCGCTGCCGGCCGACCTTACCATCGTCGAGGAGCGCACGGTGGGGCCAAGCCTCGGCGCCGACTCCATCAACGCCGGCAAGACAGCGTCTATGGTGGGCGCCGTTCTGGTCATTGTCTGCATGCTGCTCGTCTACGGCAAGCTCGGCCTCATCGCGAATATCGCCCTTGCCGCCAATGTGGGCCTGATCGTAGCCTTACTTACTTTGCTGGGCGCAACGCTGACCCTGCCCGGCATCGCAGGTATCGTGCTGACCATGGGCATGGCGGTCGATTCCAACGTCATCATTTTCGAGCGTGTGCGTGAGGAACGGAAGCAGGGACGCTCGCTTGTGCAGTCCTTCGATTCCGGTTTCCAGAGGGCGCTGGCAACGGTGGTCGATGCCAATTTGACGACCTTCATCGTTGCCGTGATCCTGTTCTACATGGGCACCGGCCCGGTGCGCGGCTTCGCCGTGACACTCGGCATCGGCATCATCACCACGGTGTTCACAGCCTTCACGCTGACACGCTGGATGATCGCACTTTGGGTGCGCAAGCAGAGGCCGACCGAATTCCCGAAGGGCCTGGTGAACTACCTGCCGCTCGAACCCAAGCTGCCATTCATGCGCTACCGCAATGTCGGCTTCGCGCTTTCCGGGCTTGTCTCGATAGCTGTCGTCGTCATGATGTTCTTTGCCGATTTCAACTACGGCATCGATTTCCGGGGCGGCTCCCTGATCGAGGTGCAGGCCAAGAGCGGTTCGGCGGATGCCGGCGACGTTCGCGGGCGGCTCGGCGAACTCAATCTGGGCGACGTGCAGGTGCAGGAGTTCGGCGACGGTTCGCTGATGATTCGCGTGCAGGCGCAGCAGGGCGGCGACAATGCCGAGCAATCTGTCGTGGATCTCGTGCGTAGCTCACTCGACAATGACTATGATTTCCGCCGTGTCGAGGTGGTAGGCCCCACGGTATCGGGTGAACTGGCCTGGACCGGAACCATCGGCATCATGCTTTCGATGCTGGCTCTGCTGATCTATATCTGGTTCCGGTTCGAGTGGCAGTTCGGCCTCGGCGCCGTGATCTCCACCCTGCATGATGTCATCATCATCGTCGGGCTTTATGTCGCGCTCGGTCTTGAATTCAACCTGTCGAGCATCGCGGCTATCCTCACCGTCATCGGCTACTCGATCAACGATACGGTTGTCATCTACGACCGCATCCGTGAGACGTTGCGGAAATACAAGAAACTGCCGATAGACGAGGTGATCAACCTGTCGCTGAACCAGACCTTGTCCCGAACCATCCTGACGGGCCTGACGACGTTGTTGGCGCTGGTGGCGCTCTACATGTTCGGCGGCGAGGTGATTTCCTCCTTCGTCTTCGCGATCATCGTAGGCGTGTTCGTCGGCACCTATTCGTCGCTGTTCATTGCCGGGCCTATGCTGATCCTTTTCAAGCTGAGGCCGGGCATGTTCGACACCGAAAGCAACGACAAGCTTCCGGCCGGGGCGCAGCCGTCGAAGACGTAAGCCGGGATGGCGCGGGGCATCGTCATACGCGACGCGCATTTTCCCGGCCGCGCGCCGATAGACGCTTACGGTGAAGGGGGATTCCGCTTTGCGGATATGTCGCATCGCGGCTCGCTTCTGTGCCTTCCCTCCGGCATTCACGGCTGGAAGCACGAGGATGCTCCCTTGTCTCTGGCTGCGTTCGAACAGGTGTTTGCCGAGGCGGCTTCGATAGAAATCATGCTGGTCGGCATGGGCAAGGATATAAGGCCCTTGCCGAAGGAATTGCGCGAGGCGCTACGGGCCGCCGGGATCGCTGCCGACCCCATGTCCACGGGGGCGGCGGTGCGCACCTACAATGTGCTTCTGGCGGAGGACCGAGCCGTCGCAGCCGCGCTGATCGCCGTCGACTAGAGCAATCCCGGCAAAAGCATAAAACGGCTTTGCGTTCGGATTTGCGCAAAACAACGAGACAGAACTTTGGAGGCAATCCTGTTTTCAGCGGAAGGGCGCTAGCATGGAGCGGAGCGGCGATCATATCATGCGCCTCGTCCGCGAGGCCGATCCCGACCGATATCTTTCGGCGCTCTACGCGCCGGAGCCGAAGCGAGCCGATCTGCTGGCGCTTTACGCCTTCAACGCGGAAACGGCATCCGTGCGCAACCGGATCAGCGAAGCCTTGCCGGGCGAAATCAGGCTGCAATGGTGGCGAGATACGCTGATTGCCGGAGAAGCTACGGGCAATCCAGTTGCCGATACGCTGATTGACGCCATCGAGCGCCACAAACTGCCGCTGGCCGCGTTCGAGAATTATCTCGATGCGCGGATTTTCGATCTCTATGACGATCCGATAGCCGACCGCACCACGCTTGAAGGATATTGCGGCGATACTGCATCCGCATTGATCCAGCTCTCCAGCCTCATCCTTGACCCGAAGGCTGCGCGTTCTTTTGCCGATGCGGCGGGCCATGCCGGGTGTGCGCAGGCGATCACCGGATTGATCCGGCTGATGCCGCGCCACAGGGCGCGCGGACAATGCTACGTGCCGCAGGAAATGCTATCTGCCGCCGGCATCAGCCGCGAAGCCTATCTTTCAGCCGAACCGGGGGCTGCCGGCGGACGGGTCGTCTCGGTGATGGTTGCGGTTGCGCGCGAGCATCTGGCGATATTTGAGAGGGAAGCGGGGCCGCTGCCGCAATCCCTGCGCCCGGCGTTCCTGCCGGCTTCCCTTGCCAGGCATTATCTCGACGCAGCCGAAAGGCTAGAGGGGCGGGCACTTTCTGAAGAAACGGACATCTCGCCCTTGCGGCGCTACTGGACGCTTTGGCGTCATGCGGCGCGCGGCTGGAAAGCCTGACGGATCATTCCGCAGCTTGCGCGACAGTAATGCCAAGCCATGCGCGGCAATCGTCCAGCGCGCGAGCGGTCGTCGCCCGCCGTTTCGCCACCGTCTTGTCCTTGCCGCGCAGGCGTTTCCCTTCGGATCTGGGCGCTTCAACAGGCGGAAACAGGCCGAAATTGACGTTCATTGGCTGGAATGACCGTTTTCCCGGTTCCTCATCGGAGACGATATGGCCGCCGGTGATGTGGTTCAGCAATGCGCCGAAAGCTGTCGTGGAAGGCGGCAGCGAAATCGCCTGCCCGAGCCTTGCCGCGGCTGCGAAACGCCCCGCCAGAAGGCCGATGGCGGCGCTTTCCACATATCCCTCGCAGCCGGTGATCTGGCCGGCGAAACGCAGACCGGGTCGTGATCTGAGTTGAAGCGAGGAATCCAGCAAAACCGGCGAATTGATATATGTGTTTCGATGCAGACCGCCGAGACGCGCAAACTCCGCATTTTCAAGTCCGGGGATCATGCGGAAAATGCGCACCTGCTCGCCGTGCTTCAGCTTCGTTTGGAAGCCGACCATATTGTAGAGCGTTCCAAGCGCATTGTCCTGCCGCAGCTGAACGACGGCGTATGGCTTCACCGACGGGTTATGGGCGTTGGTGAGACCGATCGGCTTCATCGGGCCGTGGCGCAGGGTTTCGACGCCTCGGTCCGCCATGATCTCGATCGGCAGGCAGCCGTCGAAATATGGCGTGCCCTCCCATTGTTTGAACTCGGTCTTGCCGCCATCGAGAAGGGCCTGGACGAAGGCGAAATAGGTTTCGCGGTCGAGCGGGCAGTTGATGTAGTCTTTGCCCGTACCACCCGGTCCCACCTTGTCGTAGCGTGACTGGAACCAAGCGACATTCATGTCGATGGTGTCGAAGTGAACGATGGGCGCAATAGCATCGAAGAAGGCGAGGGCGTCCGCATCGGTGGCCTCGGCAATCGCCTGCGCCAAGGCAGGCGCGGTAAGCGGGCCCGTAGCGATGATGGCCTGATCCCACTCCGCAGGGGGCAGGCCGGTGACTTCCTCGCGCTCGATTCGGATCAGCGGGTGTGAACGGAGCTTCTCCGTGACGGCTGCTGAAAAGCCGTCCCGGTCCACGGCGAGCGCGCCACCTGCGGGAACCTGGTTCGCATCGCCAGAGGCCATGATGAGCGAACCGGCAAGCCGCATCTCTGCGTGAAGAAGGCCGACGGCGTTCGTCTCGGCGTCGTCGGAGCGGAAGGAATTGGAACAGACCAGTTCGGCGAACGAATCTGTCTTGTGCGCATCGGTCCCGCGTAACGGCCGCATTTCGTGCAAAATGACCGGCACGCCTGCCTCGGCGGCTTGCCACGCAGCTTCCGAGCCGGCCAGCCCGCCGCCGACGATATGTACGGGTTTCATGTCCATGCCGAGGAAATATGTCCCGGCCGATATAAAAGCAATGGAGGGCAGGCGTGGTCGCCCGCATCAGTCATCGCAAAAAACAACAACACCCGCCGGGGGAGGAGGTCCGGCGGGTGTCGTTTTTGGTGACCGGCTATCGGGAGGAGGAGAAAGCCGGTCTTATCCGCCGGAGCCTGGGAGGAGGTAGGCCCGACGAGATTCCGATGAATTAGATGTGCTTGCGAGCAACGAAGGGGATGTCGCCGCGGGATATACCCAAGTCGTTAAGCTCACGGTTGGACAGGCGACCCAGCTCATTCACGGTTTCCCGGTAGCGGCGCCAGTTGCGGTAGTTGCGGATCAGTTTCATATCAGTGCTCGGTGCGTTCTTGCCGTTCGTTCGATGGTTGAGAGATAGTTCGATCCAGCTGCGCTTTAAAGCGGATTTGTTGCATAGCAGTAATGCGTATTGTGCAATGCACAATGGCCAAATCCTGGCAACCCTGCGGCAAGTCGGGGTCTTTTGCCCAATTTTGCGGGAGTGCTTTCACCGCGGATCGATTCCATCTAGATAGGCGGCAAAAATGGATTGCCGCATGGGCTACGTTACATCGGTCAAAAAGGATATCGTGCGCTGGCGGGAGAGGGGGCTGATCGACGCCGCTACCGCGGACGCGCTCCGTGGCGATATCGAGGCTAATCGAACGCGGGGCGTAAGTTTCGGCGCCATTCTCGCCATCCTCGCTGCGGTTCTGCTCGGCGCGGCGCTGTTGCTTCTCATTGCTGCGAATTGGGAACTTCTGCCACGGCTGGTGCGTCTCGGGCTTATCGTCATGCTTTTGCTGGCCGGCTATCTGGGCGGGGCGTGGCTTAAGGTGCGGGGCCGCGACGCCTTCGCGGAGGCGTTCTGGATCGTTGCGGCAGCGGCCTTCGGCGGTGGCATAGCTCTGGTCGGCCAGATGTATCATCTTTCGGGCGATGAGACGCAGGCGGTGCTCGTGTGGTGTGGCGGTACGGTACTCGCCGCTACACTTCTGCGTTCAGGGCCTTTGACGGTAGCAAGCGTACTGCTCGCCGCGGCGTGGATGGTGATGATGTGGCTGGAGCATAGCGGGCGGGCAGGGCCTCCCTGGATTTATCTGGCGTTGTCGGCGGGCCTGTGGCTTGTCTCGTTGTGGACACGCAATTCCGCTTCACGCCATCTCGTCCTCCTGTCGCTCATATTGTTTGCCGCCTTGCATTATCTGGAAAGTGAATCGCTTGCCGGGCCATCATGGCTGATCCTGCTATCAGCCGGACTGTTCGTGCTTTCGGTTGTCGTCCCGGAACCGCTGCGGCGCTATGTTGGCCTCGACAGATCGGCAGCCTCGGTTCTGGGGCTCGTGGGCTTCGTCTCGGGTGTTTCGCTGCTGCAAGCCGAATTTTATGAAAAGCCGGAGTTCCTGTTCCTTGCCATTCTGGTCTTTGCGGGCATCGTGAGCGCGCTGGTGCTGGGCGGACGCGAAAGCCGGATGCTGCGCTGGCTCGCCTATGCGGCGTTTGCCGCCGAACTGGCGATCATCTACCTGTCGCTGATCGGCACCATGCTTGGAACGGCGGGATTCTTCCTTGCCGCCGGGATAATGCTTGCCGTGTCGGCCTGGCTGATCGGGCGGCTCGAGCGCCGATTGGGCGCAGGAGAAGCGGGGGCTGAGCCATGACCCGCCGCATTTGGTTGCCGCTCGCGGCGCTTGTGGTTGCAGCAATTCAGATCGTGGTGCTCGGCTCGATGGTATTCGGGCGTGCGGCGATCCTGCGCGACGGTCGCGAGATCACGCTGGAGGTGAAGCCGGTCGATCCGCGCGACCTTCTAAGGGGCGATTATGTAAGGCTCGGATACAATATATCCTCGGTTCCTGCTTCGGTGTTCGAGGCGGAGCCGCAGCCGCAAGGGTCTACCCCGTGGAGTGTCTATGTGCGTCTCAGGCGAGACGAGCAGGGCTTGTGGCAGCCCGTAGCCGCCCGTTTCGGACGGCCGCCCGTTGCGCCCGCGCGCCCCGAAGATGTGGACATAAGAGGATCTGCCTGGGCCTTTCCGTCGGAAGTGACCCAATTCATTTCCGTGGACTACGGCATCGAACGTTTCTATTTGCCCGAAGGAGAAGGAAAACCCATAGAGCAGGGGCTGGGAGAGCGGCCATTCCGCATGAAAATCGCAGTCGGGGAGGGCGGCACCGCCCAGATCAAGGCTTTCTACGACGGAGATGAACTGATCTATACCGAGCCCGTATATTGAGCCACGCCCTGTGGAATGAATGGGGAAAACGACCAAAAAACGCCGCTATTTCCGGCGATTTCCCTTTGAAGCCACAATGCCGGGTGATATAGAACCTCGCGCTTCTGCGGGCCGCACGGCCCGCCGAGCGGGTGTGGTGGAATTGGTAGACACGCAGGATTTAGGTTCCTGTGGCGCAAGCCGTGGGGGTTCAAGTCCCTTCACCCGCACCAAAAGGCTCCCGGCAATAATACTCCGGCAAGCTTGAAAGTAGTCCGCCATCGACCGATGGCGGTCACTAAGAACAAAGGTTGGACGATGCAGGTAACCGAGACGCTTAACTCAGGGCTGAAACGCGAAATCAAGATCACCGTGCCTGCCCAGGACATGGAAGAGCGGCTGATAAAGCGCCTTTCGGATGCCAAGGACAAGGTGCGCCTCAACGGCTTTCGGCCCGGCAAGGTGCCGCTTCAGCATATGCGCAAGGTCTACGGCAAGTCGTTCATGGCGGAAGTCGTCAACGAGATACTGAATGATTCGTCCCGTTCGGTGCTCGCCGACCGCGGGGAGAAGGCTGCGATGCAGCCTGAAGTCACGATGACCGAGGACGAGAAGGAGGCCGAGAAGATCCTCGCCGGCAACGCCGATTTCGAGTTTTCGCTCTCCTATGAGGTCGTTCCCGATATCGAGCTGAAGGACTATTCCAGCATCGCCGTAACACGCCAGATTTTCGACGTGCCGGAAGAGGATGTCGATCTGCAGGTTTCGCGCATCGCGGATTCGGCGCGCAGCTACGAGCCGAAGGACGGCGCTGCCGAGAACGGCGACAAGGTGACCATCGACTATCTCGGCAAGCTTGACGGCGAGCCTTTCGATGGCGGCGCCGCGACTGATTCCGATCTCGTTCTGGGTTCCAACCAGTTCATTCCCGGTTTCGAGGAACAGCTTGTCGGCGTGAAGGCCGGCGACGAGAAGGTCATCGAGGTGACTTTCCCCGAGGAATATGCCGCGTCGCACCTCGCAGGCCGCAAGGCGACCTTCGACATTACTGTCAAGCAGGTCAGCAAGCCGGGTGAGTTGGAGATTACCGATGAAGTGGCCCAGAATCTCGGCGTGGAATCGGTAGAGAAGCTGCGTGAGATCGTACGCGGGCAGATCGAAAGCCAGTTTGGCCAGGTCACGCGCCAGAAGGTGAAGCGCCAGATTCTCGACGCGCTGGATGAGAGCTACAAATTCGAGGCACCGTCGAAGCTCATCGAGGCGGAGTTCGAGAATATCTGGACGCAGGTTTCGCGTGAGCTGGAGCAGGCGAACCGGACCTTTGCCGACGAGGACACGACGGAAGAAGAGGCCCGTGCCGAATATCAGCGTCTGGCCGAGCGCCGCGTCCGGCTGGGCCTCGTGCTTGCCGAGATCGGCGAAAAGGCCGGCGTCACGGTTTCGGACGATGAATTGCAGCGCGCTGTGATCGATACGATCCGCCGGTTTCCGGCCGACCAGCAGCAGGAAGCGTTCGATTTCTATCGCAACAATCCGAACGCGCTGGCGAGCATCCGCGCGCCTCTGTTCGAGGAGAAGGTGATCGATCATCTGCTTGGCCAGGTAAACGTGACCGACGTCAAGGTGACGCGCGAGGAACTTATGGCCGAGGATGACGAGCCGGTTTCTGCCTCGGAAGAAAAGCCTGCGAAGAAGAAAGCCCCGGCGAAGAAAAAAGCTGCCAAGACCGAAGAAGAATAGGTTTGGCGGCATATCTGCAAAAAGCCCCGGCTGTTTCAGCCGGGGCTTTATCTTTATGCGGTTACGCGCGGTCGTGTCGCGTGTCACGAACCTTGGCCGTCAAGGCGTCTAAGGGATAGCGGTCAGGCGTGATATCTCTAATGCGAAGGGCGGAAGTTTGCCCCTAACACATGTATGCAGGCAAGTCGCATAAGATATATTATGGAACTAAAAGGTGTTCGTTTGAATTGGCTGCGTGGTATCTGGCTTGCGTTTGATGTGAATATTCCCATTTTAAATCAGATGCTTGTGGGCGTAACCTGATGCATATTTGATGTGCCGGCAGCTGTGTGAAATGCGCCGCGCCGCCGCTCAGTCTATCTCAAATTCGACCTTGAGCCCGTCATAGGCTGGCTCGACGTGATCCGGCGTTTCGGCGGTGACCGTCGCATAGTCCAGCGGGATATGAAGATGCGTGAGGATCGCACGGGCCGGTTTCAGCCGTTCTATCCAGCGAAGCGATTCATCCAGCGAGAAGTGGCTCGGATGGGTTCTATATTGCAGCGCGTCGATCACGAGCAGTTCAAGCCCGCCCATCCGCTGCACGGTCTTGTCGGGATAGTCGCTTACGTCCGAGCAATAGGCCAACGGGCCGATCCGAAAGCCCAATGAGACAATATCGCCATGCTGCTGCGGCAGTGGCTCGAAGGTGAGGGGACCGCCCTCTCCTTCTATCGTGAACGGCTCGTCGTGGCCGATCGTATGCGGTGTCAAAACCGGCGGATACGAGCTGCCGGGCGGCGTGCGGAAGCAATAGCCGAATGCTTCGTTGAGCCGCAGCATGGTCGGGCCATCCGCATAGATATCCACGAGCTTCCGCTGCGCCAGCCAGTAGCCGCGCAAATCGTCTATCCCGTGAATGTGATCGGCATGGGGATGCGTATAGACCACCGCATCCAGTTGCTCGACCTTCGCCCTGATCATCTGCTCACGAAAATCCGGTCCCGTATCGATGACGACCCGCGTCGTTCCGCTATCGGAGATGCGCTCCATCATGGCCGACGCGCGCGTGCGGCGATTCTTCGGATTTGTCGCGTCACATGCGCCCCAGTCGCCATTTATGCGCGGGACGCCCGGTGACGAGCCACAACCCAATATGGTGAGCCGCAGGCGATCGGCCACGTTCAGGACCGCTGCCCGGCAGGCGTTGCCCTGGAAAACAGGCGGTGGAAATTGGCTGTGGTCAACGCGGCGATTTCCTCCGCGCTGACGCCGATCGTCTCGGCCAGCACGGCTGCCGTGTTCACGACGTAGGACGGCTCGTTGCGCTGGCCGCGAAAGGGCATGGGCGCGAGATACGGTGAATCCGTTTCCACCAGCAGCCGGTCGCGCGGAACGTCACGTGCGATTGCGCGTATCTCTTCCGACTTCCTGAACGTCAATATGCCCGAAAAGGATACGTAGCCCCCCAGCCGCACGCCGGTCTCGGCCAGCGCGCGCCCGGAGGAAAAGCAGTGGAGCAGGAAAGGGAAGGCCCCCTTCCCCATCTCATCCTCAAGGATCGCCGCCATGTCGTCGTCCGCGTCCCGCGAATGGATCACCAGCGGCAGCCCTGTTTCGCGCGCCGCCGCGATGTGGGTTCGCAAGCCCTGTGCCTGCGCGTCACGAGGCGCGTGGTCGTAGAAATAGTCGAGACCGGCCTCGCCGATGGCCACGACACGCGGATGCTCCGCAAGCCGGATCAACTCATCCGCCGTAACGTCCAGCTCCTCGGCAGCATTGTGGGGATGCGTACCGACCGAGCAGAACACTTCCTCATGGGCCTCCGCGATGGCGCGGATCTGGTCGAAGCGGCGCACCCGCGTCGAGATCGTCACCATGCGTCCGACACCGGCAGCGACCGCGCGCGCGATCACCGCATCCCGTTCCTCCGCGAAGTCGGGAAAATCGAGATGGCAATGACTGTCGACCAGCATCAGTCCTTGTCCGCCTCCTGCTCCACATAGCGCGGGAAGATGCCTTGCGGCGCTGGCAGCTCTGTGCCGGCCTTCAGTGCGTGGGCGTCTTCGACATGGGCGAAGCCGCGCGCATCGGCGGGCACGGCCAGAAGATCGAGCAGCTTGGCGGCCGATTGCGGGATATAGGGCTGGCACATTATGCCCACGCGGCGCAGCGTCTCGGCCGTCGTCCAGAGCACCGTCGCCATACGGGCGGGATCGGATTTGCGCAGCGCCCAGGGTTCCTGTCCGGCGAAATAGCGGTTCGCCTCCGCCACGACCGCGAAGATCGCCGCCAGTGCCTGATGAATGGCCTGCTCGTCCATCGCCTTGCGGGCCGTATCGAGCGCAGCACGCGCCTGATCGAGAATGGCGCGATCCGCCTCGGTCACCACACCGCGCTGGGGCACCCTGCCCTCGCAATTCTTGGCGATCATCGACAGCGATCGCTGCGCCAGATTGCCGAGATCATTGGCCAGATCGGCGTTCGTGCGGTTGACGATGGCCTCGTGGCTGTAGCTGCCATCCTGCCCGAACGGGACTTCGCGCATGAAGAAGTAGCGCACCTGATCGAGACCGTAGTGCTCGACCATCGAGAACGGATCGACGACATTGCCGACCGATTTCGACATCTTCTCGCCGCGGTTGAACAGGAAGCCATGCGCGTAGATACGCTTTGGCAGTTCTATGCCGGCTGACATCAGGAAAGCAGGCCAATAGACTGCGTGAAAGCGCACAATATCCTTGCCTACGATATGAATGTCCGCCGGCCAGTAGCGCCACATGGCATCCGCCTTGTCGGGGTATCCCACGCCGGTGATGTAGTTGGTCAGAGCGTCCACCCACACATACATCACGTGCTTGGGGTCGCCGGGCACCGGAACGCCCCAGTTGAAGGTCGAGCGCGAGATCGACAGGTCTTTCAGGCCCGACTTGACGAAGCTCACGATCTCGTTGCGCCGCTCGGCGGGGCCTATGAAATCGGGGTTGGCTTCGTAGTGGGCGAGCAGCTTCTCCTGATAGGCTGAGAGCCGGAAGAAATAGGTCTGTTCCTCGTTCCACTCGACGGGAGAGCCCAGCGGTTCGCGCCGCACGCCGTCCTCTCCGACGGTCGTCTCGCTCTCGTCGAAATAGGCTTCCTGACGGACGGAGTACCAACCCGAATAGCCGCCGAGATAGATGTCGCCTTTGGCGCTCATCGCTTCCCAGATCGCCTGGCTGGACTTGTAGTGCCGCGGTTCCGTGGTGCGGATATAGGCGTCGTTCGACGCGCCGAGAATCTCGTCCATCCGGCGGAATACTGCCGAATTGCGGTCGGCCAATTCCTTCGGCGTGATGCCTTCGGCATCCGCGTTCTGCTTCATCTTCAGGCCGTGCTCGTCCGTGCCGGTCAGGAAGAATACATCCTTTCCGTCGAGGCGCTGGAAACGGGCCAGAACGTCCGACGCGATCACCGTGTAGGCATGGCCGATATGCGGCTTGCCGTTCGGATAAAAGATCGGCGTCGTGAGGTAGAATGTTTCGCGGGACATGAAATCTGTGGCCTGAAATTGTTCCGGTTCACGCACGGGCCTCGGCGCGGCAAGTATAAACGTCAGACGCCCAGCAGCGGTGAGATAGCGTATCGTTTCTGCAAATACCATCCCGCAGGCGGCGTCTTACGCCGGCGATCGGCTGCCAAGCTCGCGGTGAAGTTTCTGCAGCAAGCCGATAACATGCTGCCGCTTATCGAGATTGAATGTGACGGTTTCAACGACAGCCTTGCCGACTTCCTGCCACAGCTCCGCGATGCGCCCCGCGCCCACGCTGTCGCCTCGGGCCGCGACGGCTTCCGCGCGCGCCGACAGCGTGTCCAGCAGATATTCGTTGAAGAGATCGAACTGCATGGACTGGTCACGCGCCGTCACCGCGTCGGCCAGACGGCTGGCATGAACCAGATCGAAGGCGCCGCCATCCAGCGCGTGGTCCACCGCCTCGGCTATTTCCAGCCCGCCATATTGCGTCAGAAGAACCGCGCCGCGCACGCTGCCCCCTGCCCTTTGTGCAAGGCGCGTGCGCTCATCCGGCTTGTCAGGCAAAGGCAGGCCGAGCGCGGACAAGGCATCGGCGAGATCCCCATCGGCAAGCGTGCCCATCCTCATCATGCGACAGCGGGAGCGGATCGTCGGCAGCAGCCTGCCCGGCGAATGGGCAATGAGGGCAAACACCGTTCTTGCAGGCGGCTCCTCAAGATTCTTCAGCAACGCATTGGCAGCGTTGGCATTCATGTCGTCCGCCGGATCGACGATCACGATACGCCAGGCACCATCATGCGCGGTCATGGAGAGGAAGCGGTTGACCTTGCGTATCTCATCCACCGTCAGCATCGTCTTGAAACCCTTGCTGCGCTCGTTGGCAGGCCGGGTCAGGTGCAGCACGGATGGGTGAGCGCCCTGGGCGATGGAACGGAAAAGCGGAGATTGTGGATCGGGCGTCACCAATTCCGCCGGCGCGGTTGCGGGAACGGGATAGCGCAGGACGTGGTAGGCCAGATGGAAAGCGAGCGTCGCCTTGCCGATGCCTGCCGGGCCAGCGAGCAGCAACGCATGATGCAGCTTCCCCGCGCGATAGGATTCGGCCAGCGCCTGCCTTGTTTCAGCATGACCGAACAATGACGGATTCTCGGCAGGATCGGGAATGCCGTCGATGGTGTCGTGTTGCGGCTGGCCGAGGCGCGCGGGCATCAGGATGCCTGCTCCATCGTAGCATGGCTTGCCGTAAGCGCGGCCTTCACGGCGTGGAGGATCGCTGCTGCGATATCATCGGGCGCTGCGGCGGCATCGATGACGATGCAGCGTTCCGGCTCCGCTTGCGCAATGGCAAGGAACGCAGCCCTGCGCGTTTCGTGCAGTTCCAGTTCCTCTTTCTCGAAGCGGTCCGCAGCCTCGCCCGCGCTACGTCTCGCGGCGGCGCGCCGCAGCCCTTCGGAAGGGTCTATGTCGAGGATGAATGTCAGGTCGGGAATCATGCCGTTCACGGTCACGCGCTCCAGCCCGGCCATGAAATCCGGGTCGAGGCCGCCGGTCACGCCCTGATAGACGCGCGAGGAATCCATGAAACGGTCGCAAAGCACGATGCGGCCGATCTCGACCGCAGGCCGGATGACCTGCTCGACATGATCGGAACGCGCCGCCGCAAAAAGGATCGCCTCCATGCGCGGTCCCAAAGGCTCCGCCGCGCCGGAAAGCAGGACGTGTCGTATGGCTTCCGCTCCCGGCGAACCGCCCGGCTCGCGCGTGAGGAGAACGTCATGTCCGTCAGCACGGAGCGAAGCGGCAAGCCGCTCGATCTGCGTCGACTTGCCCGCGCCTTCTCCTCCCTCGAAGGTTATGAAGAAGCCGCGTCTCACGCCTTCAGCCTTGTCATGCGCCGTTTCGTTTCGGTCCATCCTGCGATGAGATATATGTTCCGTGGCAAGGTTCCAAGGCGCGCAAACCGTTCCGACATTATCGCAACCAGCCTATCGCCAGTTCCTCGATCGCATCCAGAGCACGCTGGCTGAGCGTGCCGGTTCCTACCGGCTCAGCGGCATAAAGAGGCGTTTCCTGGCTCATCGTATCGCCGATCCAGACGCGCAGCGCACCGATGCGGGTGCCCTCCTCGACGGGAGCGACCACCGGTCCCTGATAGACGATGCGCGCGATGACGCGGTCGCGATTCGTGCTGGGAATCAGGATCGAAAGCGGACCGTGCGCCTTGAGTGCGACGGAGGATTTCTCGCCGCCATAGGTCTTGGCTTCCCCGACGACCTCGCCATCGGCGAAAAGCTCCGTCATGTCGAAGGCGCGCATGCCCCATTCGAGCATCTTTCGGGCTTCCTCAGCCCGTTCGTTGTCGCTCGCCAGCCCGCCCATCGCAAGGAACAGCCTGCGGCCATTGCGATTGATGGAGCCGACGATTGCGAAGCCCGACTCCGTTGTCGAGCCGGTGGAAAGGCCGTCCGCGCCAATATCCATGCGCAACAGCGGATTGCGGTTTCTCTGGAAAATCTTGTTCCAGGTGAAATCCGGCATTGAGAAATAGGGATAAAATTCAGGATATTCCTGAAAGAGATGCTGCGCCAGCTTAACCAGGTCGCGGGCGGTCACCACCTGTCCCGCAGCCGGCAAGCCATGCGGATTCTTGAATATGGAGCCGGTGAGACCGAGCTGCCGGGCGCGTTCGTTCATCAGTTCCGCAAACTGCTCCTCGGAACCCGCCATTCCCTCCGCGATGATGATGCAGCCATCATTGGCGGACTGGACGATGACACCCTTGATAAGGTCATCCAGCCGGATGGACGAGCCGAGTTCCGCGAACATGGTGGAACCGCGTGACATGGCTCCTCCCGTACGCCAGGCGTGCTCACTCACCTTGAACGTGTCCTCGAGCGACAAGCGGCCCTCCCGGATGGCATGGAACACGACTTCCATCGTCATCAGCTTCGCCATCGAAGCGGGCGGGAACGGCATATCCGGTTCCTTGGAGAACAGGATCGTGCCGGTGCCGGCGTCGATCATGTAGGCTTGAGGCGCCTTGGTTTCGAATATCTGTGCCTCAGCGCCTGACGCGATAAGCAGCATGGTGCCAGCCAACGCCAACAGCGCCGGGAAAGCCCGCATTTTCAGAAACATGATGAAGCCTCGACCGCCGCTCTACTCCTAAGAGAGTAGTGCGGATGCCGCGTAAAATCGACCCGATTGTGGCGCTATTCGCGAACGATCAGCGCGTCCGGTGCGCCATGCGACCATGCAAGCTCGACAAGGCTGTCTATATCGTTGCGGCCATCCGGGGAGAGCAGCACGGAGTATCCATCGCCCTCTCCTTCTATGCTTGCCCTGCCGAAGGCGGAAAGCGCGGATGCCAGTGCTGCGGCTTCCAGGCGCGAGCCGAAAGTCGCGGCAGCGATATATTCCGTTGCAGGCTGGGGAGCTATTTCCGCGCCCCGGCTACGCTTCCACGCTGTTACTATCTCGGCTTCACTGAGGCCTCGCCCGTCCACCAGATCGAACGCGGCAGCGGCGCGTTTCACGCGCTCATCCGCATAAGACATGAGGCCGCCCGGGGCCACACGACCACCTTCGGCCAGACCGAAGACCGGACGCGGGGGGATCACCGGGCCGAAATCAGGCAGGATCGGGTCACCGTCGGCGATGACCGATACTGCTGCCGGGGCGGCGAGAGCTGCTTCCACCCGAGCGAAATCGAAAGGTTGCGAACTTGCTGATGCCGCGACTGGCCTTGGCGGCGGCGGAAATGCCGCCGATGCGACCATGACCGGCTTTTCTGCGGGAAATGGCGGAGCCGAACGACTGACCGGAGCGGACGGCGTGCGCCCGTTCATCGCAATCATCACCCCGGTTGGCAGTCCGTCGTCGATACGTTCCCTGCGGGCATTTCCCGGCCGATATGACGCCACGAGATAGGAATCGTCGCGCCCATGCAGCGGAGCACGGCCCACATACTCAACCTGAACCTTGGCTACCCCGCTATGGGTGTAATCCAGCAATTCCGCAGCCCTCTTGGAGAGGTCTATGATGCGGCCTCGTTCGAACGGGCCGCGATCGTTCACGCGGACGATGACGGAACTGTTGTTTGCGAGGTTCGTCACACGCGCATAGCTGGGCAACGGCATGGTCGGGTGGGCGGCCGTCAGATGCGTCATGTCATAGACTTCGCCGTTCGCGGTCAGGCGACCGTGAAACGCGTCACCGTACCATGAGGCCGATCCCACCTTACGATAATTTTTTTCTTCCTTCGGGCGATACCACTGGCCTTTGACCTTGTAAGGTTTGCCCAACTGGTCCCGCCCCCCGCCGCGCGGCAGGTTCGAACGCTTGTTGGTCACGCGCGGGCTGGCTTTAACGCCGTATTTGGATTCGGCGAAATATTCCTTGGTGGTTCGCTTGGTGGATTTCGGCTGGTGCGTCGTTCCGCAGGCAGCCAGAAAGACCGCAGAAACCGCAAGCACCGAAACTGCCGGCAGACGTTTTGCCAGGCACGCCGCAATAGCCGCGGAAACGCCGCTTCTATCCCCCATACCCCTCATTCCAACTCCGTTATGCACCCGGATCGACTGATCCTATGACCCGGAAAAGATGCCGCGCCCCCGAAGCATCTGCGCGATTCATGCGCATCAATAGATTAGCATGTTGTTAATCGATTGTGTCAGCAAGCGGGCAATTTCGCGGCAGGGATTCAAAAGGGTGATTCCCAGATGAGCAGAGGCGAGGTTTGCCCTCGCTTCCCTCGTAATCATCTGAGAGAAAAGGAAATTATTCGCCGGGTGGAGGGCAGGCCGCAGCCCTGACCTCATTCCTTGTGCAGAACCTCCTCGCGACCTCTGCGGATCGCGGGTGCGAGGACGACGATCAGCATGATCACCGTGATCGCCAGCAGAGTCGCGCTGATCGGCCTTTGTATGAAGATGATCGGATCGCCGCGCGAAAGCAGCAATGAACGCCGCAGGTTCTCCTCGAACAGGGGGCCGAGCACGAAGCCGAGCACCAAGGGCGCCGGCTCGCAGCCGACCTTCAGGCAGACATAGCCGACGAGTCCGAAGAACACTGTCAAAAGCACCGCCACGGGGCTGTTGCTGATACTGAACGCACCGACGCAGCAGAACAGAAGTATGGCCGGATAGAGCATTCTGTAGGGGATGCTTAGCAGTTTCACCCAAAGACCGATCAAGGGCATATTCAGGATGACCAGCATCAGATTGCCGATCAGCATGCTGGCGATAATGCCCCAGAATAACTCGGGGTGGCTGGATATGACCTGTGGGCCCGGCGTGATGCCCTGGATGATCAGTGCACCCGCCATCACGGCCATCACCGCATTGGAGGGTATGCCGAGCGTCAGCAGCGGGATGAAGGAAGTCTGCGCGGCGGCGTTGTTGGCGGTTTCAGGCCCCGCAACGCCTTCGATGGCACCCTTTCCGAATGTCTCGGGATGACGGGAGATTTTCTTTTCCAGCGCGTAGGCGGCAAAGGACGCGAGCAAGGCGCCGCCGCCGGGCAGCACGCCGAGCACCGTGCCGAGGCCGGTGCCGCGCAGGATCGCCGGAAATGCCTGCTTGATGTCGAGCCATGATGGCCAGATACCCTTTACATTCTGCGTGAAGCTGCGCTGCGTTTCAGTGCGCTCCAGATTGAGCAGAATCTCGGTGAAGGCGAAGATGCCGATGGCAACCACAACGAAATCGATGCCGTTGCTTATTTCACCGATACCGAAGGAAAAGCGCAGGAAACCCGTATTGAGGTCGGTACCGACCGCGCCGAACAGCAGGCCGAGCAGGATCATGCCGATCGCCTTCACCAGACTGCCGGAGGCCAGCACGACGGCGCTGATGAGGCCCAGTACCATCAGCGCGAAATATTCAGGCGGACCGAAATTAAGAGCCAGGCCGGCAAGGGGTGGCGCGAACAGTCCGAGCACCAGCGTCGCTACGCATCCGCCGAGGAACGAGCCGATTGCGGCGATGCCGAGCGCCACGCCTGCCCTGCCCTGCTTGGCCATCTGATAGCCGTCGAGCGTCGTGACCGCCGAGGTGGATTCTCCCGGCAGGTTCATGAGAATGGCGGTTGTCGAGCCGCCATATTGCGCGCCGTAGTAGATGCCGGCCAGCATGACCAGCGCCGTCGTCGGCGGCAGGCCGAAGGTGATCGGCAGAAGCATGGCGATGGTGGCGATGGGGCCTATACCCGGCAATACGCCGATGAGCGTGCCGAGCAGTACGCCGGCGAAGCAATAGAGCAGGTTGATCGGCATGGTGGCTACGCCGAAACCAAGCCCCAGATTTACAAGAAAATCCAAGACGGTCACCACTGCGGCAGAAGGGTGATGGGGAGTTCCAGACCCCAGATGAAGACGATGGCGGCAAACACCACGAGAAAAATTGTGGAACCGAGCGTTTCCAGAAGGAGGGAACCCCGCCCGGCGAAGGCCGCGATGGCCATCAGCGCAACGACCGCAATCACCAGACCTGCCGGCTGAAGCAGAAGCGCAAAGGCGACGACGCCGATCATCGACAGAAAGGGCCGCAGGGCGCCTTTCTCGATGCACCGGCCCTCATTTGTCCAGCCGCGAGCCGTCAAAACAGCTCCAACAATGCACAGGCCTGTTGCTATAAGCATCGGGTAGTAGCCAGCGCCCATACGCCGTGCCGATCCGAGCGGGTAGTCGCGGGCGAGCCACATGGTCAGCGCGCCGGCAAATATGAAAAGAATACCTGCCCAGAAATCTTGCGAACGCGTCAGTCTCATCAAGGCGCCTCGCTGAAAGCTCATCCACGAGGATATACGGCATCCTTCGATGCATGGAGCCGATCAGGATCGTGTCTTCTATTCGGCTGTCGCGCCGGACGCTTTCACGGCGATCGCGTAATTCTGTATGTCGTCATGCACCAGCCGTGCAAAATCCTCAGGCGACCCGGTGTGCACGATATAGCCGAGATTGGAGAAATATTCGGAGATGGCCGGTGTCTTCAGCGCGTCCCGGATACCCTGATTGATCTTGTCCACGATCTCCTTCGGCGTGCCCGCCGGCGCGAAGAAACCGTGCCAGCCGACGGCGTTGTAGTCCGCGATACCCGCCTCAGCCACGGTAGGTACATCGGGGATTTGCGGGACGCGCTCAGGCGTGTTCACTGCCAGCGGAATCAGGGTTCCGTCCTTGATGTATTGGAGCACATCGCCGACGTTTGACTGCATCATGTCCACTTCGCCCGCCACGAGGGCCAGCAATGCAGGCGCGTTGCCAGGATAAGGAATGTGTTCGACCTCGATGCCGGCCTTCGTGAGCAGAAGTTCGGTGCCAAGGTGCGGAATCGAGCCGCTGCCGCCGGATGAGTAGTTCAGATCGCCCGGCTTGCTGCGTGCAAGGTCGATGAATTCCTGAAGCGTCTTCACTCCCAGATCGGAACGGACGAGGAATACGCCCGGAACCTCCATCGTCTGCGCCACGGGGATCAGATCCTTTTCCGTGTCGAAGGGGATCGTCTTGAACAGACTCGGCGCAACGGCAACATTGGCGGTCGCCATCATGAGGGTGTGCCCGTCGGGAGCGGCCTTGACCACCTCCTCGCTGGCGACGATGCCGCCCGCACCGGGCTTGGGATCGACAACAACCGGCTGGCCCCACGCCTGCTGCAAAGCATCGCCAAACAGCCGCGCGATCACATTCACCGACCCGCCAGGCGGGAACGGAACGACGACCCGGATCGTCTTGGACGGGTAATTCTCTGCCGCGAACAAACCCGATGCCGGGATAGCCAGAAAAGCGAAGCTCAGGGCCGCGCGAAGCAGCATTTTCATTTGAAACCTCCCTGCCCCGGCGTTTTCCTCCAACGGGGCTTTTCTATTTATGGGCGTTGATCCGGCCGCGAGTCAACGGAAAACGCACACGTGTGCATATTTGATCCACCTTTCTCTTTTCTCGCACATCGCCGTGGTTGAATCCTCCTTTTCACCCATAAAACCTGCTCAGAAATTATGCTCCTTTCGACAATTGAACGCGTGTGCAATTTGTATTAGTCACAACTCTTGAAGACGCATCGGCTCCGGATGCAAGGAAGGAAACATTTCATGGCGGACTATCGCAGCGAAATACGTGACGGCATGCATATCGATTGGGACGTTCCGATCGAGATGGACGACGGGATCCTCCTCCGCGCCGATGTCTACAGACCGATAAGGGAGGGCCAATACGCCGTTATTCTCAGCTACGGCCCCTACGCTAAATGGCTGCACTTTGCCGATTTTCGTGCGGAATCCTGGAAGCGTGTCACTGATCGGTTCCCCGAGGCGCTGGCCGGGTCGAGCAACCGCTACCAGAACTGGGAGGTTGTCGATCCGGAGAAGTGGGTGCCCGACGGCTATGTCTGCGTGCGCGTGGACAGCCGAGGCGCCGGACGCTCGCCGGGCGTGATTGACCCGTGGTCGCCGCGCGAAACGAAGGACTTCGCCGCCTGCATCGAATGGGCAGGCGCGCAGCCCTGGTCGAACGGCAAGGTCGGCCTGAGCGGCATTTCATATTACGCGATGAACCAGTGGCAGGTTGCGGCGTTGCAGCCGAAACATCTCACGGCGATCTGTGTATGGGAGGGCTCAGCGGACCTCTATCGCGACGTCAGCCATCACGGAGGCATCCATTCGTCGTTCCTCTCAACATGGACCAACACCGTCTACCCATTCCAGCATGGCAAGGGCACGCGCGGCCAGCGCAGCACCATCACCGGCGACTGGATTGCCGGCCCGGAGACACTGACCGAGGAGGAGCTTTCCGCCAACCGCGTGGAAGTGGGAGACGCGGCGCTAAAGAATGAACTCGCCACCGACGAATACTGGGCTTCACGTCACCCGGATTTCGACAAGATCACCGTACCCTTGCTGTCTTGCGGCAATTGGGGCGGACAGGGACTGCACACGCGCGGCAATTTCGAAGGCTATCTCGCTGCCGCCAGCAAGCAGAAATGGCTTGAGGTACATGGGCTGGAGCATTGGACGCTCTATTACGCCGACTACGGCACCAATCTGCAGAAGAAGTTTTTCGGCCATTTTCTCCAAGGCAAGGATACGGGCTGGGATAAGGAGCCGCCGGTCAAGCTGCATATCCGCCATCCGGGCGAGCGTTTTGTGCCACGCGACGAGCAGGAATGGCCGCTGAAGCGCACGAAATGGACGGAGAAATTCCTCGATGCCAGAGCGTTGACCCTCGCCGATACAGCGCCGGCCGGGGAAGCCAAGGTCAGCTACAAGGGATTCGGGGACGGCGTGACCTTCATGACGCCACCGCTCGATGCACCGCTGGAACTGACGGGCCCGTTCGCCGCCAAGCTGTTCATCTCATCGGAGACGACCGATGCGGACCTTTTCCTCATCGTGCGCGCCTTCGCACCGGACATGCGAGAGCTGACCTTCCACGGCGCGCTCGACCCGCTCACGCCGCTGGCGCAGGGCTGGCTGCGCGCCTCGCACCGCAAGCTCGACCCGATAAAGTCGCTGCCATACAGGCCGTATCATTCGCATGACGAGATCCAGCCGCTGGAGCCGCACGAGATCTACGAGGTCGACATCGAGATCTGGCCGACCAGCATCGTGATCCCGAAGGATTTCCGCCTTGCGCTGAGCGTGCGCGGCCGCGACTACCGCTACCCCGGCAATACACCGCCGGTGGCGGGCATTCGCAGCCCGGCATGGACCGGCGTCGGCCCTTTCCAGCATGTGGACGGCCGCGCCCGGCCGACCGAAACCTACGGGCGCGAGGTCACGGTACATACCGGCCCGCAGCATGCGGCCAGGCTGTTGCTGCCGGTCATTCCGGGCTGAGCATCCTCCCGCGGCCCGCCATATCCGTGCGGCGGGTCGTCCACATTCAGGAGGTACAGATGCGCACCGAACTGATCTCTATCGGAACCGATACCACGCCGCTCGACGGCGCTTTCCATTGGCCGGAAAACCGAAATGTTCGCGGCGGCGTGCTGCTGTTCCACGGTAACACCATGAATTTCTACACTGGCGCGCCGCGCTTCCTGCCGCCGGCGTTGACGGAACTCGGCTTTGCCTGCCTCGCCTTCAATCGGCGCGGCCACGATATATTGAGCATCCGCGACAGCCGCGAGGCCGAAGGCGCCGCCTACCAGACGACAGCCGAGGGCATTGCTGACAATGATTACGCCGCCCGCTGGATGGCGGAACGCGGCTTTCCCGCGCCGATCATCATGGGCCACAGCAATGGTGGCATGCTGGCCGTCGCCCATGTGGCCGCCCACGCTGAAACGCCGGCGCTGGTGCTTCTGTCAGGCCACCGCGGGGGCACGGGCGATTTGGTCAAGGGGCCGCAGCGCGCGCTTGGTGGCGAGCATTATTCCGAGCTGGAGGCACGCGCCCGTGAACTTGTGGCCGCCGGGCGTGGACGCGAATTGATACAGGTTCCGGGCTGGTGGTACGTGCTGAGCGCCGAAAGCCTGATCGACCGCTTCACCACCATGCCGGACATTCTGACGCTCGCACCCAAGATCGCCTGCCCTGTGCTTTATATTCGGGGTGATCGGGAAATGATGCATGCCTACCCCGCCGAGGCGTTCTGCGGTGCGGCGGGCGGCCCGTGCGATGTCGAGATCGTGCCGGACTGCGATCATTTCTATAAAGGCCGTGAGCACGAGATCACCGCTCGGGTGGTTTCCTGGCTGGCGAAGCGATTTCCGCAATAATCAGCCTTTGTCAGAGCAGGGTCATACCTGACCTGCTATCGCAGGCGCCGGTCTGACAGAAGCCGGAACCGCCAGCGGGAAATGGCAGGCAACCGAATGGCCGTCTTTCAGATCTTGGAAAACAGGTGTTTCCAGCGCGCATTTTTCACGCGCGATCGGACAACGCGTGTGGAAACGGCATCCGCCTGGCGGGTTCTGCGGTGACGGTATCTCGCCCTTGAGCGTTTTCGGCTTCGATCCTCCATTGCCCGTCCGGTCGATCTCGGGAATGCTTGCCAGCAAGGCAGCCGTGTAAGGGTGCGCCGGCGCTTCATAGAGCCTTGCGGACGGCGCTATCTCGCAAATCTGACCGAGATACATCACGGCCACGCGATCGCTGATATTCTTCACCACGGCGAGGTCGTGGCTGACGAACAGCATGGTGAGCCTGTAGCGGTCCTTCATGTCCTCGAGCAGGTTGAGGATCTGCGCCTGCACAGATACGTCGAGCGACGATACAGGTTCGTCGCAGACGAGGAATTCCGGCTCGTTGACCAGGGCTCGGGCGATGCAGATGCGCTGGCACTGGCCGCCGGAAAATTGATGTGGGCGGCGCTCCATCGCAGCATCGGCGTCTATCCCCACCGCTGTCAGCGCCTCGCGAACCCGCCGCTCCCGTTCGCGCCTGTCGGCTATACCGGCGATCACCAGCGGCTCCGCGACGATATCGCCGATGCGGCGGCGCGGATTGAGCGACGAGATCGGATCCTGGAACACGATCTGCAAGGCCGGGCGCAGCGGCAGCATCTCGCGGAAAGACAGTTTCGTCAGTTCCATCTCGCGAAACCGGACGCTCCCCCCTGCTGCCGCCTGCAATTGCAGCAAGGTCCGGCCCGTGGTGGATTTCCCGCAGCCGGACTCGCCGACCAGACCCAGTGTCTCCCCCTGCCGGATCTCGAAGCTCACGCCGGAAACGGCGGTGAAGCGACTCACCCCCCTGCCATATTCGACGGTCAAATCCTTGACGGAGACCAGCACCTGGCCGTTCATGCCGATGTCTCCGGCACAGGAAGCGGGTGATGACAGGCATAGAGATGGCCGCCTGCTGCATCCGGCAGTAGCGCAGGTGCCCGCTCGCGGCATGTGTCAGTCGCGTAACGGCACCGGGGACCGAAACGGCATCCAGCTGTCGGGTCGATCAGCGACGGCGGCAGGCCGGGAATGGCTGTCAGCCGCGTATGAGGCGGCGCGGTCAGCACCGGCGAGGACTGCATCAGGGCTTCAGTGTAGGGCATGAGCGGCCGCGACAGCAAATCACGCGTCGGCGCGGTCTCGACGATACGGCCAGCATACATGACGATCAGGTCATCCGTATAACCGGACACGATGCCGAGATTATGCGTGATCAGGATCACCGACATATCGCGCTGGCGCTGCAAGGAGCGCAGCAGCTCCAGAATCTGGCTCTGCACGGTCACATCCAGCGCGGTGGTAGGCTCGTCGGCGATCAACAGCCTAGGCTCGGCGGCTAGTGCAACGGCAATAGCGACGCGCTGGCGCATCCCGCCCGACAGATGAACCGGATAACGATCGAGCTGGCGTTGCGGGTCCGGCAGGCCGACCAGATCGAGCAATTCGGCCGCCCGGCCGCGTGCGGCGGCGGACGACATCCCAAGGTGCGCGCGCAGCACTTCCGTGATCTGGTTGCCGATCTTCATCACAGGGTTGAGCGATGACATCGGGTCCTGGAATATCATGGCGATATCCCTGCCCCGCACGGCCCGCATTTCACGCTCGGCAAGCGTGCGCAGGTCGCGGCCCTGGAACATGATCCTGCCGCTGTGGCGTACCGAGCCGTCGCGCGCGAGAATGCCCATGATGGTGCGTGAAAGCACGCTTTTGCCCGAACCGGATTCACCCACGATGCCAAGCGTCGTTCCCCGCCGGACGCGCAGCGATACGCCGTCCACGGCACGGGCTATGCCGCGTGGGGTCACGAAATGGGTTTTGAGATCGACGATGTCGAGAAGCCCCTCGCCATCAGGCGACGCACCGCGTGCCGCACGTGAACCGACCGCAAGCTTGAGATGACCGGTGTCAATCATGCCCGCTTCCAAGCGGGAATCGAAAGGGATGCGGCCGTGCCGTTAGGCATATTCCCGGCAGAAACAGTCTGCACATATCCCCTCCCCGGACGCCTAGCACCGTATTTGATCACGTGTGCATTTTATAGTCGTTTCTTTCAGAAACAACCCCAGCTATCTAAAGACTATAACTATATTGTCACGATATTTGGCTTCAAAACTGCCCGTTGACACATTCTGCCCTTTATGCACACGATTGCAAAAATATGCCGGCGTAGATCGACAGGCAATGCAGAGGGAATTCAAACCAGCTTTTCGGGAGGAAGTTGTGAAAACGAGATTCAAACGCGTTCAATATGGCGCGGCCATAGTCGCAGCCGCGGCTGCGCTTACTTTCGGTCCGGCCGTTCTCGCCCAGACCCCCACGAAGGGCGGGAAGGTCACGGTGTGGCTCAGCCGTGATTTCGACGGTTTCGATCACATCAAGGTGCCGGCTTCTCACCAGAGCCGCTATCAGGTTCTTACCGCGGTAGGGGATCTGCTTTTCGAGGCGGATCCGGCCACGGGTAAATCGATTCCGCGTCTCGCGTTGGAGGCCAGCCACAATGACGACTATACGCTCTGGACAGTGAAACTGCGGCCGGGGGTTAAATTTTCCAACGGCGAGGATTTGACCGGACAGGCTTACGTGGACCATTTCACGCGCTTGCTGGCTACCGATCTGAAGAGCGCCTACACGACGGAAATTGGCGCCAGGCTGGAATCCGTCACCTCACCCGATCCGTTGACTGTCGAGTTCCATTTTTCGGCTCCCGCGCGCGCTTTCGATACGGCGATGGCCACCCCGCTCTACCTTTGGTACCTGAATGCGCCCGGCTTCGCGAAGGAAAATCAGGACAAGGACGACTACAGCCTGATGGCGGCGGGCACCGGCCCTTACATGCTCAAGAGCTACGAAGTCGGCGCGCAGGTGACGGTGGTGCGCAACCCGTATTTCTGGAATCCCGAGGAGCAGCATTTCGATGAGATCGTGTTCCGTATCGTGACAGCACCGGAAACGGCTGCTCCCTTCCTGCAAACCTTGGCGGGCGATATGGACATGATGTGGACCCTGGGGCCTGCAATTCCGCTTGCGGAGAAGGAGAAGGATCGCGTCGGCATGGCGGTCGGTTTCCGCAATACCATGCTGGGGCAGTTGAACTTCAATACGGAGAAAGAGCCGTTCAACGACATTCGCGTGCGGCGGGCGCTTGCGCAGGCGATAGACCGGCAGGCATTGGCCGATGTGATATCCGAGGGCACGGCGCAGCTCGCCGACCAGTCTTACCCCGAAGGGTTCGCCTATCATTGCGACGGCATAAACTATGTCGGCTACGATCCCGAAAAGGCCAAGGCCCTGCTGGCCGAATACGGCAAGCCCCTCGGCAAGATCGAATTGTGGAGCGATTTCCCGGTGACGATGCGCACCGCCGCCGAGACCATACAGGAGATGTGGACCCAGATCGGCATCGACGTGGAGGTCAAGCAGGGCGGCAGCGGCGCGGGAAGTTTCGTCAGGGCCGTCGCCAACGGAGAAGCCTCCGTATTGGATCACGGCCGGCGGTCTTGTCATGCATCCGGCCACCTACGACCAGAATTTGCGCTCGGATGCCGGAGACAATGGATGGCGGATAAAATCGCCGAAGATCGATGCAGCGATCGAGCGGGTCAACGCTGCCACGACGCCCGAGGAATTGAAGGCCGCCCATTGCGCCTTCGAGCAGACCAAGGCGGATGAGCTACCCTATATGGTCTATGCTCACATGCCCATCGGCGTGATTTACAACAAGCGCGTTTCGGGCATAGAGCCGCCCAATTCCGCTGCCGTCGGCTATCACAAGGCTTACCTCGCAAAGTAATCCGTTTCTCCCTGCGGGCGGTCGTCGTTTCCGGGTGACGGCCGCCCTGCAGAGGGAGCCACTCAAGCAGGCGAGCGGTCCCGGTGACAGCTTATCTACAGGTCAAGACGCTTCGGCTCGTGCTGGTGCTTTTTCTGGTGACGTTCGCCAGCTTCATGATGGTGAACCTGCTTCCGGGAGATGCTGTCGACGCGCTTCTCAGCAACGGTGAATCCGGCCTGCCATCTGCCGAGGCACGAGAGGCGCTGATGCGCCGCTTCGACCTCGATAAGCCGGTGATCGTCCGTTACGGATGGTGGCTAGCAGCCTTTCTGCAAGGTGATCTCGGCCGCTCTGTTATCACCGCGCAGCCGGTGTTCGATGCGCTCGTGACCAGGCTTCCGGTGTCTGTGGAACTTATGCTGCTCGCGCAGATTTTCGCGCTGACGCTGGCGATTCCACTGGGCATCCTGTCGGCCTACCGTGCAGGACGCGCCTTGGACCGGGTAATTTCGGTCGGAACCTTCATCATTCTGGCTGCACCCGTATTCGTGGTCGCCGTGTCGCTCATCTTCCTGTTTTCCGTGGAACTGAAGCTGCTGCCTTCAGCCGGGTTCACGCCCTTGTCCGGAGGGGTCGGCCGCAATCTCTACGGGCTTATCCTCCCGGCGACCGCTATCGGCCTTGCCGAAATCCCCGTGCTGGTGCGCGTCCTGCGCAGCGACATGGTTTCGACGCTTCAGGAGGACTTTATCGCGCTGGCCAAGGCGAAGGGATTTTCTCCGGCCTACATCCTGTTCCGCCACGCTCTGCGGCCTTCCTCCTTCACGCTGATTACAATCGTCGGCCTCCAGATGGGAAGCCTCGTCACAGGGGCCGTGATCGTTGAAACGATCTTCGGCATTCCAGGTGCGGGCAAGCTGCTCATCGAGGCGATTGACCGGCGCGACGTCGTCATGGTGCAGGGCGTGGTGACTGTCGTGGCCATCCTTTACGTGCTGATGAACTTTGCCGTGGACGTGCTTTACGCGCTGCTAGACCCGCGTGTGGCGCGAAGGACATCGTGAAAGAGGCAACAAAAATGGCTGTCGCTTCCGTTGCGGGTGGAATAGGCACCGCATCGCCGGACAAGGAAGCCGCGCGGGTAAAGTCCCGGCGTAAGGGCCTGGGCCTTGTGTTCTGGCTTGCATTCGGCTGGATCGCGCTGCTGACGATTTCGGTCGTGCTGATCGATTTCCTGCCGATCAAGCCACCCAACGTTGCGAACTACTCAAACCGTTACGGACCTATCTCGGCGGAATATCTCCTGGGCACGGATCAACTTGGCCGCGACGTGTTCTCGCGCATCCTGAACGGCGCGGGCATTTCGCTCAGGATCGCATTTATATCGCCGCTGATCGGCCTCGCCATCGGGCTTACGCTAGGCGTGATGGCCGGCTATTTCCGCGGATGGGTGGATGAGATCATCGGCATACTGGTCGACGTCGTGCTCGCCTTTCCCAATATAGTCGCAGCGATTGCAGTGCTCTTCTACGCCGGCGCGACCATACCCAACCTGATCCTTGTCATCGCCTTCTACACCATCCCGCAATTTACCCGCATCTCACGGGCGAATACGCTGCTGTTTTCCCAACGCGAGTTCGTGATGGCCGCTCGCGCGCAAGGTGCTTCGCATTTCAGGATCATCACGCGCGAAATCCTGCCGAACGTGTTGATTCCCGTCGCGGCTTACAGCCTGCTGGTGATGTCCTTCGCGATCATTCTTGAAGGCGGCCTCTCCTTTCTGGGGGTTGGCCTGCCTCCCCCGACGGCTACATGGGGCAGGATGATCGCCGACGGTGTGCAGCAATTCGTGAAGGACCCGCGCGTCACCTTCGTGCCGGCGGCATTCATGTTCCTGACCGTCCTTTCCTTGAACCTGATGGGCGACCGGTTGCGTGCGCTCACCGACGTAAAGGCGTCCAACGCCTGATTCCAATGGATATATCGCATTAACAAGGGGAAGGAACTTTTTGAAATGTCCAAATTTTCCTGCGAAAATACATCCTTCTTCACCTGTGCACGCCACGTACCCAATGGCGTAGGCTCGGGCATAGCGCGCGATCCGCGCAGCGGCCGCTCGCTCAAGATCGACATCCATTGCCATTGCAACACGCCGGCGGCGAACAAGCTGGTGGAAAGGCTGACGCCGCCGGTCTACCGGACACAGCCAAACGAATTGACGCGCTCCATCAACCGCGAGAATGCGCGGAGGGAAATGCCCAAGCATGCCGACGTCAACCTGCGGCTGGCGGATATGGACCGCATGGGCATCGACGTGCAGGCCATCTCGACCGGGCCGATGCAATATTTCTATTGGACGGAGCCGGAAGTCGGGCGCGCGACCTCGCGTCTCATCAACGACAATCTCGCTGACATCGTCGCGAAGCATCCCGACCGCTTCGTGGCGCTCGGCACCCTGCCGATGCAGGATTCGGAAATGGCGCTGGCCGAACTGGAGCGATGCATGGGCGAACTTGGCATGCGCGGCGTCGAGCTTTGCACCAATGTCAATGGCGAGGAGCTGGCCGCGCCGCGCTTTGAAAAGCTGTTCGCCCGGCTCGAGGAACTGGGCGCGGTCGTATTCCTGCATCCGTTCAGCTACAATGAAAGCGAACGCTTCAACGACTACAACTTCACCAACCTGATCGGGCATCCGCTGGATTCCGCCATCGCAGTCGGTCACCTGATCTTCGGTGGGACGCTGGAACGCTATCCGGGCCTCAAGATCGTGATCGCTCATGGTGGCGGCTATGCGCCCTTCTATCCGGGTCGTTTCGACCACGCCTTCCATGCACGCGCCGATGGACGGGAACATATCAGCGCGCCGCCCAGCACCTATCTGTCCAAGCTCTATTTCGACACGATGGTCTATAATCCGCGGCAAGTGGAGACGCTGGTGCGCATGTGGGGCAGCGATCATGTCGTTGTAGGAACAGACTATCCGTTCGACATGGGCGACAAGGACCCGCTCGGTTTCGTGGATACGGTGAAGGGGCTGACGGAAAAGGACGTCGAAGCAATCACAGGCGGCAACGCGGCGCGGCTCCTCAAACTGGACGAAGCATGGATCGCGCGGGCGATGGCACGGACCGGCCGCATGGAAGATTCGCCAGCTTCCGCCTGAGCCTGGCATACCGGCTTGCTCGAACCGGTTATTGACAGGGCAAAGCGCGGTGGCCATTCCTCCTAGCATGGATATTGTGGTGGTGGAGCGCATATTTTGAGCGGAAAACCTGCCAAGCGTGGCGCAAGCAAACGTGAAGCCAGCGGCGGACGAGCAACCTCAGCGGATGTCGCTCGCCTTGCCGGCGTTTCCCGCTCTGCCGTTTCACGCAGCTTCACGCCAGGAACTTCCATCGCCCCTGCCACGCGCGAAAAGGTGTTTGCGGCCGCCGCCCAGCTCGACTACCGGCCGAATGCGCTTGCCCGAATCCTCAATCGCGGTTCGAGCGAGATCGTGGGTATCGTCATCGGCGATCTTGCCAATCCCTTCTATCCGTATCTGCTGGAGCAGCTTACGCGCAGGCTTCAGGGCGACGGCTATACGAGCCTGCTTTTCACGGTCGGCGTGGATGAGACGGTGGACGGGCTGATCCCCCTCGTCATGCAGTACCAGGTATCCGCACTGATCATTGCTTCAGCCACCTTGTCCTCGCGCCTTGCACAATCCTGCGCGGAGCGTGGACTTTCGGTGATCCTGCTGAACAGGACGGTTCCGGGCGCTCTCGCCAATTCCGTCTGTTGCGACAATGTGATGGTAGGGCGGATGGCAGCGGACATATTGTCCGGCGCCAAGCGCATCGCCTTCGTCTCCGGCCGTGCCGACACGTCCACCAATGTCGATCGCCGAACGGGCTTCGAGCAGCGCCTTGCTGAACTTGGCACCGGCATCCATTCCATCATCGAAGGCGAATATCGCTACGACACCGCATTCTCACGGATCGCCGAACGTCTCAGGCAGCCCTCGCGGCCCGATGCGCTGTTTTGCGCCAACGATATCATGGCGCTGGCGGCGCTGGATGCGGCGCGGGCCGTCGGGCTTGACGTGCCGGGCGAATTGTCGGTGCTTGGCTGCGACAATATTCCGGCGGCAGCATGGCCGTCCTACCAGCTCAGCACAATCGCACAGCCGCTGGGCGCTATGCTCGACAAGGTTATCGAGTGCATCGACAACAAGCCGCTGGAGGAAGAAGGCACCGTTCATCTTGTCCAGCCAAGCTATGTCGAGAGGACCACAGTGCAGCGCCGGCTCGGCTGATCTTCGTGGACCGTGCCCTCCCTGGCGGCCCGGCGGGTTCAAAATTGCCGTCCGGTGATCGAGACTGGTGTGCGGGCGGGATGCGATAGCAGCTTTGCCAGAAAGACATGCAGACGCTCATTCTTTGCACGCGTATGCATGTGAGCGATTTCAGATTTCAGGACGCAAGTTCTTTTTATTTTCAATATGGAAGTTTTCGTTGCGATGATTTCATGAAACCGCTATTGCATACGTGTGCGTAAGTGAATTCGTTTCGAGGAAGGGAGGCTTCGACGAATGACCAAGCCAGGTCAGCCGGTTCGGCGCGTTGTCACCGGTAACGATGCTCAGGGGCGCTCGGTCGTGCTCTATGACAGCGAGGCGCCAGCCCGTCATATACGGCCGAACGGCACTCATTTCGTCGAGCTCTGGACATTCGACACGAGCCCGGCTCCGCTTGCGGGTACGCGCGACGAAAGCGACCGCGCGCTGAGCCACTCCCCACCCGCGATGGGTGCGCACTACCGCATCGTGCAAATCCCGCCGGATGCGGAAGCGACGATCACCCATAACGCGGCAGCGTCCAACTTCAACGACATGAACAGCAATTCACTGTCCGAGCATGTCGGCGGCAGCCGCCACTGGAACATGCATCGCACGCCGACCGTCGATTACGGCATCGTCCTCGATGGCGAATATGTTCATGTTCTGCCGGAGGAGGACATCCTGATGAAGCCGGGGGACATCGTGGTGCAGCTCGCACACGTCCATTCATGGTCCAATCAGACCGGCAGCACCGGCGCGATCGCCTTCGACATGATCGGCGGCGAACCCTGGAAAAAATAGCATACGGCGCCGCAGCGCAGCGCCGAGGGAGAGATTCACGATGGTCAAGCCAGTCAGGAGAATTGTCGCGGGCGAGGATGAGAAAGGCAACGCCGTCATCTTCTCAGACGGCCCAGTCAGGGACATCCTTACCGATCCTGCCCGTCCTGGCTATTCGGAAGCGCGGGTCTGGGTCACTGACGGAACGCCAGCACCTTATGCCGGTATCAAGGAAACGACAGATCGCCCGTATACAATCGAGCCGCCCACGCGGGGTTCAGTTTGCCGCGTCATCACCTTCCCACCGGAGGCGAGCTATATCGGCAAAGTGACGGAGCAGGACGTGCAGGCTTACTTCAAGCTCGCAGGTTCGCCCTCAGCCTCGACTTACTCCAGGAGCGCACCGCATCCCTACATGCAGAAAACGCGGACGCTCGATTTCGTGCTCGTGCTCGAAGGCGAGATCACGCTGGTGCTCGACACCGCAGAGGTTCACCTGAAGCGCGGGGATACCGTGGTCCAGCGCGGCGCCAACCATGCGTGGAGCAACCGTTCGGACAAGCCCGCGCGACTCGTATTCTCGCTGCATGACGGTGTGTGGAACTAGGCCATGAGCGAACACAGGCCAGTTCGCCGCGTTGTCACCGGCAATGATGCGCAGGGACGATCCGTCGTGCTTTTTGACGGGCCGGCTCCGAACACCAATCCCCGGCCTAATGGCTCCTGTTTCAATGAGCTATGGACGTTCGACAACGGACCGCCGCGGCTTTCCGATACGCACGACGAGGGTTCGCGGGAACGTCCTCTGCGGCATTCGCCGCCGCCCTTCGGCGCGCATTTCAGGATGATCGAGTCCCGGCCTGTGGATCAGGCGATCTATAGCCCGGAGATCGCCAAGCAGAACTTCGAGGCAATGAATACGGGCGGCCACTCGCAAATGCCGGTCCAGGCGCGTGAATCGCGCCAGTTCCCGTTGCATCGCACCATCTCGGTCGATTACGGCATCATTTATGACGGGGACTTTAATCAGGTCCTGCCGGATCGCGACGTGCTGATGCATCCGGGCGATATCATCGTCCAGCTCGGCCACATCCATTCCTGGGCCAACCAATCCCCACACAACGCCAGCATTGCTTTCGTGATGATCGGCAGCGGGGATGCTCCCCCGAAGGCAGGCTGACATGAAACTCGCGACATTCTCAATCGCCACGCCTGTCGGACGCGTGAATCGTCTTGGCGCGTTGCTCGGTGAAACGGTCGATGACGGCGTTGTCGACCTGACCAGCGCGTTCGCTGCGCAGTTGGCTGCCGAGACTGACGAGACGCTGCCGAAGCAACATGCGGAACTGCGCTGCCCGCCCGACATGATGGCGTGGCTCAATGGCGGGCCGCGTTCGCGCAAGGCAGCGGAAGAGGCTCTCGCCTTTGTCCGGCGCAAGCTGGCGAACGAGGCCGATCCGCGCGGGCTGGATGACGCGAGACTGGTGTTCCAGCGCGGCGAGATGCAATTGCTGTCGCCGCTGCCGCGCCCGCGCTCTTTGCGAGACTTTTCGGTCTATTACGACCACATGTCGCTGGCGCGCGATCCCCGAGTCATCAGCGAGAAGCCGCCGGCGTTCTATAAATGGCCGGTCTACTATGTCGGTACGCCGGAGACGGTGCGCGGCCCGGAAGACCCGGTGCCCTACCCCTATTTCACCAATATGCTCGACCTCGAGATCGAGGTTGCCATCGTTATCGGCAAGGAAGGCCGCAACCTGACGGTGGATCAGGCCAGGGAGCATATCGCCGGCTATACGATCTTCGTGGACAGCACGTGCCGCGACGGGCGTGACCGGGAATGGCTCGGCCAGACCAAACGCAAGAATTTCCATAGCGCGCTTGGCCCGGTGCTTGTCACCTCGGACGAGATCGACGAGGCCAATCTGGATGTGCGGCTCTCGGTGGATGGCGAGACCTGGTATGAAGGCAATACCGGCACGCGCCGCCACTATCTGGCCGAGCAGCTCGTCGCGTTTCTCTCTGATAACGAGACGGTCTATCCGGGCGACGTGATCGGCATAGGCACCATCGGCGCCTCCTGCTCGATGGATACACGGCGCTGGATCAAAGTCGGGCAGACCGCGACCTTCGACGTGCAAGGCATCGGCAGCATGTCGCTGAAGGTGGTCGAGGGCGAGCATGTCGTTGACTACGTCAATGGCATGAAGGGCCAGCTGGAGGCGCCTGCCAGCGTGTTCGACGAGAACAATCCACTCGCGGGCCGCACCATCTTCGACAGTTGAAACGATTTCCGGCCGCATGCGGCCGGTTCAACCTCCTGCGCGGGAGAATGTCTTGAAGTATCGCACCGCACCGGCCTCCGGCCTCAAGGTTTCGCTTGTCGGGCTTGGCTGCAACGCCTTCGGCGGCCGTTCCGATTTCCCCGCGACCGAAAGGATCGTGAACACCGCAATCGACCACGGCATCAATTTCTTCGATACGTCGGACAGCTATCCGCCGGGCAATCGTGGGGTGTCGGAAGAATTCCTCGGGCGCATCTTCAAGGACAAGCGCAAGGACATCGTGCTGGCGACCAAGTTCGGCTCCCCGCTGGACAAGGCCGGCCTCTCGAGGGGCGGCTCGCGACGGCATATCATGCTGGCCGTCGAGGACAGTCTACGGCGGCTGAACACCGACTGGATCGACCTTTACCAATTGCATCATCCCGATGCGGACACGCCGATCGAGGAGACGCTGCGGGCGCTGGACGACCTCATCCGGCAGGGCAAGGTGCGCTATATCGGTTGCTCCAATATGCCCGCGTGGCAAGTAATCGACGCCTACCATATCGCGCACGAGCTGGGGGCGAGCGCCTTCGTTTCCTGCCAGGACGAATACAGCCTGCTCAACCGCGACGTGGAGGATGGCTTGGTGCCCGCGATCGGGCGCGCCGGTGCGATGCTGCTGCCCTTCTTTCCGCTGGCCGGAGGGTTGCTGACCGGCAAATATGAAGGCGAGCCTGCCGAAGGCGCCCGTCTGGCAAAGACGACCGTTCTGGGCGGGCGCTTCATGACCGAACGCAACCTTGAGATCGTGGAAACGCTCAAGGCGTTCTGTGCGGAGCGTGATCGCACCTTGCTCGATCTGGCCTTCAGCTGGCTCGCCGCGCAACCTTACGTCTGGTCGGTGATGGCAGGCGCCAGCAGGCCGGAACAGATCGCAACCAATGTGCAGGCGGCAGAATGGGTCCTCACACAGGAGGAGCTTGCCGCCATAGACCAATTGACTGGAAAGAAACCTGCTTCGGCTGCGCATTGAAAGTTACGCGAGCCGCGAGACGGCCGATTGCTTTAGCGGAGTTCGATTTCTCGCCGGCGGCAGGCGCCGCTTCACGCATGCGTATGCCTCTAACGGCTCGCGCCGGATTTTCCGGCAACCGGAAAGCCGAACGGGCGTCGGGAACAACCCCAGGAGGAGCAACCATGAAAAATCTGGTTCGAGCAGCAGCGGCAGCAGCGTTTCTGGCTGTCGCGACAGTCGGTGCATCAGCACAGGAATACCCCAGCAGGTCCATTCGCCTGATCCTTCCTTTCCCGCCCGGTGGTTCGGTAAGCATCATCGGCCGCATGTTTGGGGACGCGATGCAGACCGCCTGGGGCCAGCCGGTCGTCGTCGATCCGAAGCCGGGGGCCGGCGGCGTAGTCGCCAGCAAGGAACTGATCAAGTCAGATCCTGACGGGCATACGCTGATGATGGCCACGGCCAATGTCGCCATCAACGCCAGCCTCTACAAGAACCTGGGCTTCGACACTGAGAAGGATCTGGTGCCGATCAGCCAGATCGTTGCGGTGCCCAGCGTCATTCTCGCGCGCGGTGACCTGCCGGTGAACACGCTTCAGGATCTGGTCGATCTTGCCAAAAAGGAACCCGGCACGCTGAACTATTCGTCCGGCGGCACCGGTTCCGCGCCGCATCTGGCCGTTGAGCTGTTCAAGTCGATGGCGGGCATCGATATCGAGCACATTCCCTATCAGGGCAACGCCCCTGCCCTGCTGGCGCTGCTGGCCAAGGATGTGGACATGATGGACAGCAACATCCCGGATGTCCTGCAATATATCAAGGATGGCAGCATAAAGGCTCTTGCCGTCACCAGCACCGAGCGCCTGCCCATCCTGCCCGATGTGCCGACGGTCGCCGAACTTGGCTATCCAGGTTACAAGGCGGTCGGCTGGCTCGGCTTCTTCGCGCCGCGCGGCACGCCCGACGCGGTTGTGCAGAAGATTGCCGCCCGGATAAAGGCCGATCTCGATGGCCAGCAGATCAGCGATCTTCTCGCCAAGCAGGGCTTCGACAAGCTCTACAGCACGCCCGAGCAGTTCGCGACAACGATTCACGAAGATATCGACAGCTACGCCATCGCAGTCAAAGCCTCGGGTGCGACCGCGGAGTAAACGGGAACGCGGACTTCGCCCCGCTTCCGGCGGGGGCGATTTCCAATCACAGGCGCGGCGGGAGGCCGGATGATGATCGACAAAACCGATTGGGAATTCCTGCATGTCGGCGTCATCGTGCGCGACATAAAGGCTGCCTACGACTTCTACACCAGCCTCGGATTCTGCACCATCGACGCGCCGCACCAGCCGGTCGCGCCGACGGCGGAGCGTCCGCGCACAACCTGGATTTCGCGCGTTGTGCGTGGCGGCGGAATGCTGGAGCTGGTGCAGCCCGAGGGACAATATGTGAACCGGGAATTCCTCGACACGGTCGGCGAAGGCATCAACCACATTGCGTTCAGCGTTGCCGATCTGGAGGAGGAGACGGCCAGGATGAACGCGATGGGCTTTCCCGTCGTGTTCGGCAACCGGCGCTGCGGCTATTTCGATACGCGCCGCGTCGGCAATGTCATCATCGAGCTTATCCGCCGCTGAGCAGGCTCATTGGTCCGTCGCCGGGAAAGCGGTTGGCGGTCTGCATCACCCCGGGTTCTCGCGGCCACCGGTCCGGCTTCAGGCGGCCGTCGGTAAGCCGCTGACGGCAACGCGATTTCGGCCGTTTCGCTTGGCCCGATACAGAGCCTGATCCGCCTCGTGCATTACGGCATCGAGGGCGCGCTTCGAATCGCTTGCAAACGAGAGTCCGACGCTGACCGTGCAGTTCAAGGGTCCGTTCTTTGTCTGGACCGTGGACTGCGCGAAAGCCTCGCGTATGCGATCGACGATCACTTGAGCCGGCGAAACGGAGGTGTTCTGCAGCACGAGGACGAATTCCTCCCCACCGGTGCGCGCTGCAATCATGGTCCCGCGCGTCTGCCGTTCCAGAAGCTTGCTGAAATGCTTCAGCACCTCGTCGCCAGCCGCATGCCCATACTCGTCATTGACCTTCTTGAAATGGTCGAGGTCAAAGATCGCGATGGCAGTTCCGACTGGGAGCGGCCCCTCACCGTGTTTCTCGAACAGCACGCGGCGGTTCTTCAGTCCGGTCAGTGGGTCAGTACCGGCATCTACCCTCAGCCTCTGCACGAGCCGGGACTGGTTGAGCGCAAGCGAGATCGCGCCGATGCCGGCCAGACCGATGATCGAGGTGAGCGCATTGAGGTTTTCCGCCCAGTTGTTCGGGCTGCGTACCCGGTAGAGTGGCGATTCGACCAGAATGACCACGGCGCAAAGCAGAAATGAGAAGCCTACCAGGGCGTAAAGACCCGTCAGCATCGAAATCAGCGTAGGCGCCTCCTGCCTCGACCTCCAATAGTGCAAGCCGGCCGAGATCAGGATGACGCAGGCCAGAGCGTTGACGAGGCTGATCCCCAGCCCATCCACGCCTATCAGGAAGAAGGGGGCGGTTAGGCCGACCGCGCCAAGCGAAATTGCCACTATCCTGCGGATCGGAGGAGCGCCGGTGCCGAACTGCCAACCAGCTCCCTCGACTATCGAGAATCCGATGAGGAACAATGAGAATGCGGGCAAGGCGAGAAATGGATGCGGACCATCGATATAGGCGATGAACACAGGCAGCGCGGCCACCAGAACCGACAGTCCGATCGCGCCGGTGATCAGGAACCGGTCGGTACGTGCGATCGTCCACGCAGCAACAAGCACGACTACGAGGCATGCCGAAAGGAGGGCAAGCACCAGCAGAAGAGATGTGTGATCTATGACCATGTGTTCCGATAAGGTGTGATATCAATACCCTATCCATATAGGGTCACAGATACAGCCAAGTTGTCGAAAGACGGGCCTCACAGTTAACCGGCGGTTGAAGCTTGTCTTTTGAACAATCACTTTCTGCCGAGCAGGAATGTCAAGCAGAAGATTGCATTCCCCGCGCGATGGGGTAGAGGACGCTCCTCCCGACCATCTGTCGTTCGCGGTGCGCTTTCGTACCGGGACGACGTCTAGCGAGCCTGTTTCATGAACCGTCTTTACTGTGGTGTCGATTTCGGCACCACAAACTCTACCGTTGGCCTGTGCGCGAAAGGCAGTGATCCGTTCCTTATCCCTGTCGAAGGCGATCAGGTCACCATACCCTCCGCGCTTTTCTTTAATTTCGAAGAGGGCGGCGTGCAGTTCGGCCGCTCGGCCGTTCATGAATATATGAACGGTACCGAGGGGCGCTTCATGCGGGCGCTGAAATCGATCCTCGGAACCAGCCTCATGAAGGAGACCACGCAAGTCGGCCGCGAACGGATGACCTTCCAGGGGCTGATTGCTCGTTTCCTGCGTCATCTGAAAGAGCGCCTTGAACAGCAGGATCAGGGAATGCCGGATCATGTGATACTTGGCCGGCCAGTTTTTTTCGTCGATGGCGATGCCACTGCCGACAAAGCCGCGCAGGATCAGCTTGAAGCCGCCGCACGGTCGGAAGGCTTCCGTCACATCGAGTTCCAGTTTGAGCCGGTCGCGGCAGCCCTTCATTTCGAGCGTACGCTGAACGAGGAGGCACTGGCGCTGGTGGTCGATATCGGCGGTGGCACGTCCGATTTCTCGGTTCTGCGGCTTTCGCCCGGGCGCTCGCGCGCTACAGATCGGCGCGGCGACATACTGAGTACAGCAGGCGTTCATGTCGGCGGCACGGATTTTGACCGGCGCCTCAACATCGCGGAGGTCATGCCTCATATGGGGCTCGGCACAACGACCCGCGACGGCAAGCGCCAATTGCCCGTCTGGTATTTTAACGACATGGCTACGTGGCACCGTATCAACCAGCTCTACACGGCCAGGACTCTGCGTGACATCCAGTCGCTCGCGCGTGAAGCGGCGGAGCCCGAGAAGCTTGCGCGTTTCGAGCACCTGCTTGTCCACCGTTCCGGTCACAGGCTTGCCGCGCAGGTCGAGAAAGCCAAGATCGAGCTTTCGGATGGGCCGGACGCAATCATCCGCCTTGAAGAACCGGGGCTTTCGTTGGCCGTACCGGTCAGCCGGGATGCGTTCGAGGCGGCCAGCGTGGAATTGGTCGCAAAGATCGGAACGGCAATCGAGGACGCGCTTCGCGATGCGGGCGTTGCCGCCGACGCCATCGATACCGTGATCCTCACCGGCGGCGGCGCGCAGGTTCCACTGGTGAGAATGGCCGCGACCTCGCGCTTTCCTCACGCCCGCCTCGCTCAATCAGACAGGTTCGGCTCGGTCGGGCTGGGACTGGCGGTCGACGCGGCCCGGCGCTTCGCGTGACGCAACCTGGCCTTGAGAGAACCGGAAAAGAAAAAGGCCCGCCAGGGGAGGAGGTCCGGCGGGCCCGATCTGAAACACGGCGCGGGAGGAGGAGCGCCGCATTCGATACTGACTCTCTGGGAGGAGATAGATAGTCAGTAACGCTGACCTATCTCGAAACAGGTCGCTTCAACAACCGCCATTTCTGCATAGGAGGCTTGCAGATGTTGCGGCTGACTGCTCTTTTCCGGCTGGTTGTTCCGCTCGCAGAATGATCGACGGCAGACGGCGTGTCGGGAATTTATCTGGATTTGATAAACTGCTCCAGTTTGCCCAGGGTTTGCAGCCCCAGTTCCACCGCACCGAAGCCTTTCGCCTCCTGGAATTCGGCAGCCGTGGTGAATACCATGCCGAGCGTCACCTTCGTCGCCCCGTCCTGATCCTCGAATGAGGCCCAGGCGTCGGCGTGTTTCGGCCCGTTTTCGCCCCATAGCAGCGCATAGCCGATCCTCTCCTCGGGCAGGACCTCGGTATAAAGATGGTGGTTTGGGAAGACCGTGCCGTCAGGCGCGATCATGTCGAACACCCATTCGCCGCCCGCCCGCAGATCGATCCTCTGTGTCCTGCAGGAGAACCCATTCGGCCCCCACCATTGCGGCAGCGTCTCAGGGTTCATCCAGGCGCTCCACACGATGGCTCGCGGCGCCTTTATGACACGCTGCAAGACCATCGTTCGCTCGGCCACTCCGGCGAGATTGCCCAGCCCGGCATCGAAGCCTTGCCGGTAGCTTTCCTCCATGTTCCCGGCCAGCGAGGAAAGCTGCACCGTGACGATCAGTACGCTGCGCTCAGATGTTCCAGAAAAATCAGCCGTTACCAGCGCCGCCGATCGTGTCACGCCTTCCGTGGATACCACCTCGTAGTTCACGCTGCGCGCCGCCGGCTGCAATTCCAGCCAACCGCATTCGCAACGAATATCCGCCCGGCCTTCCATTTTGCAGAGAGAGACCTCGCGCCCCCCTACCCTCGTATCGGCCTCGAGAAACTCCACAGTGACCGACGGCGTTGGCGCGGCCCAGGCCGCCCGCGCGGCGGGTGCCGTCCATGCCTCCCACAGCACAGACAAAGGTGATGCGACGTGGCGCTCGAAGGTCAGCGTCGCAAAACGGTCCTCCGCATGATCAGGCGTTGCAGGCATGCTATCGGGATTCAGGTGTGATCTCATTCCGCGCGTTCCTTCGTAGCCTTCATTGCAAATGCTTCCAGCCGGTCGAGCCGGGCTTCCCATATGGCCCGCTGTTCATCGAGCCACGTCCGAACCGGCTCCAATGCTTCAGGTACGATGGCGCAGGTGCGCACCCGCCCGTCCTTTGAAGTGGAGATCAGCCCTGCTTCCTCCAGCACCGAAAGGTGCCGCATTACCGTGGGCAGACGTAGGCCTGTGGGCCCGGACAAATCCGTTACCCGCTCAGGCCTTTCGGCAAGCCGTGTCAGGATTGAGCGCCGGGTCGGATCCGCCAGGGCATGAAAGAGCAGCGAAAGGTCCGTATTATGCTTAGTCATATGGCTAACTATCATCTCCCGCGCCTGCCGCGCAAGAAAAACTTCGCCGCTTTGCTAAGTTTTAAGCCCCAGCGAGGATCGATTAAAGCTGCTGTCCACACATGCCGGGCAGAGGCGGCCACGCGAAGGCAACGGTAACGGTTCGGAATAGTGTCTGCGAAAAACTAGGACGGGCGGGGGTCATCGCGGCGCCCTCGCCTGCGTCGCGCCGGGCCATATGCTGCACAGCTTGTTGCATAAAAATGGGCCTCCCGCGAACCAAGCGCGGGCCGATATAGCTGAATATCGAGCATAATCAGTGCTATAAGGCTGTAGTGGCTGGCGGACCGAAGCCGATGAAACGGAGAACTACACCTACGCTATAGCCCTCCAGAATGATTGATGAAAACGGACCTAAGGCGCGGCGTCACGGGGTGCCTATCGACGCCGCGCTGCTTCTGGCGGTGGGGACGGGATGATCACTGCGGATGGAAACGAGCTGGCCCATCTTCTGAGAGAGCTTGTCTTAAATCCTCCGGCGGAAGGGCGTAGGCGAACTTCTTGAGTGGCCACCGTTATGGACCTGCGGGCCGTTGCCGCCATGTCGAACAAGGAAGGTTTCGCCCGCGAGATCGGTCCAGGTGACGGCCGGTTGGGTTACGAGCGGATGCAACTCAGGCACCACCGCCAAGAGCGGTTCGGTCCATATGCCAAAGGCCAGAATGGGATCTGAATCATATCAATGACAACGCACTTCAGATGAAATACCACCCGCCGTTGACGGTGACGGTGCTGCCGGTCGCGAAGCTACCGTCGCTGCCCGCGAGGAAAACGATCGCGCCCGCCACTTCGTCGGGATGGGCGAGGCGCTTCATCAGGCTATCGGCCGCAATCGCGGTTTTCATCTCGGGCGGCAGCGTCGCGTAGACCGGCGTCTCGGTGGGGCCGGGCATGACCGCATTCACCCGGATGCCGCGATCGGCAAGCTCGCGCGCCATGCCTCGCGTCATCCCCAGCACCCCCGCCTTCGCGGCGATATAGGCGATCGAACCGCCGTCACCGCGAACCGCCGAGGTCGAGGCGATGTTGACGATATTGCCCTTGACCCCCTCATCGACCATTAGCCGGACCGCCGCCCGCGAGCAACGGAACACGCTGTTGAGCGTCGCATTGATCACGGCGAGCCAGCCGGAATCCTCGCAGTGGATCGTATAGTCGGCGAAGGCCGTCGGCTCCTCGCCGCGCGCGATCTGGGCCTGGCGCTCGGCCTGGCCAGCAAAAAAGCGGTCAAGGCCGTCACCGGGCGCACTGCCGCCGGCAGCGTTGTTGACGAGGATGTCGATCCCGCCGAGCGTCGCCTTGACCTCGGCAAAGGCGCGGTCAACCGAGGCGGTATCGGTCACGTCGCAGGCAATTCCGACATGCGGTGCGGGGAGCACGCGCTTCGCCGCCTCAACGTTGCGGCCGAGCACAGCGACCGTCGCGCCCTCGGCTGCGAGCCTGCGCGCGATTGCCTCACCGATTCCCTGCGAGCCGCCTGTCACGACCACCCGCTTGCCTTCTACTCGCTTCATTACTTTTTTCCCTTATCCAATCTATCGCTGACTACATCAAGAAAACGCGCATGTATACGCGTTTTGTCGGTTTTCTTCCGGCGAGGTGTGGCTTACATTCAGCGCATGGCGACCTCAGAAACAGTTCGCGCCGACAAGAAGCGAAATCGGGAGAAACTCATGGGCACTGCCCGTCGAGCCGTCGCCCGCTACGGGGCGGATGTGCCTCTCAACTTCATCGCACAAGAAGCGGGCCTTACGAACGCGTCGCTCTACCGGCACTTCTCGACGCGGGAACAGCTCTTCGCCGCCTGCGCGGAAGAGGATCTCGGGCGTCACCTGCAGGCAACAGCCGACGCCGAGAAGGAAGCGAAAGGCTGGGAAGCCTTCGAGCGCATCATCCGATGGACCGTCGAGGAGTATAACAGGAACGCCGCACTTCCGATCATGCTGAGATGTTTGCCGATCGGTGCGTTCCCCAAGGTGGACGCGCTGCATTGCGAGGGTCAGGCTCGGCTGTCGGCGATCATCGACCGCGCGAAGGCGGACGGAGAATTTCGACGCGATCGCTGGATCGAAGACGTTCTCCTGATACTCAATGCACATGAGGCTCTCGCCGGCGGACCACTCGGACAACCCGGCGGCAGAAGACTGGTGGAGCTGTTGCTGGACTCCGTTCGGGTGGATTTGCGACCCCACACGGACCAGCCTCCTCCGAGCGTGATCGCGCTGCGCACGCACGCTCTCGACCGGCTCGCCGTGTGGGGACCGGAAGGCAACGTCTCGATCACGGCCAATCGGCCGAATGATTGACGAAAGCGGACCCGGTGCGAGAGCGCCGTGACTTTTTCGGGCGGGCCTCTGGCTCACTACGGCGCAAAAAACACGCTGTTGAGGACGCTGATAGCCACTAAGGGAGGGAAATCGGCGTTCCCGGTTTTATACCAAGGTGGCGGAGGGAGTGGGATTCGAACCCACGGTGAACTCGCGCCCACGCCGGTTTTCAAGACCGGTGCCTTAAACCGCTCGGCCATCCCTCCAAGCACGGGCTTCTTCGGCGGCTACTGGCGATTCGTCGCTATTTTCGCTGCCGAGCGTGCCCAGTACTGCGGCTTTACCGCCTTCCCGATCGCAGCGTCAACCGGGTTCATTACAACCGATCCGTGTGAATAAGCGTCATGTCCGTTTGGCTTTTGCCGGAGCCTGGATTATCGTCGCGAAACTTGGCTTCCGGGGAGATGCGCTATGCCGGTGACGATCACAGCAGTTCTGTTCGCGGTGATCGGCGTTGTACTCGCCGCCGGAGGCATCCAACTCATCTGGCTGGGTGGCAGCTTCTACTACCTGCTCGCCGGAATCGGCTTCCTTGTCGTGGCGTTCCTCCTTTTCGCGCGCAGGCAATCCGCGCTGTGGGTCTATGCGCTTCTGATAATTTCCTCGCTCGGATGGGCGATATGGGAAGTAGGCTTCGACTGGTGGCAGCTTGGCCCGCGCGGCGGCGTAATCATTCTGCTTGGCCTCTGGCTGCTGACGGCATGGGTGCGACGCCCGCTCGCCAGGAACGAAAGCGGCGTGTCAGGGTTTTGGCCGCTGACCGCGGCATCCGTCGTTTCCATCGCTGTCGCCGCATATTCCATGTTCCAGGATCCTTCTGCCATCCGGGGAACATTGCCCGCGGAAATCGTCTCGTCGTCGCCTGCACTGGGTGGCGATGTGCCTGACGGCGAATGGCACCAATATGGCCGGACGCCATATGGCCAGCGATACTCGCCGCTCGACCAGATCAATACGGGCAATGTCGGCCAACTGACCGAAGTTTGGCGCTACCGGACAGGCGACGTGAAGCTGCCGGAAGATGTCGGCGAAACCACGTATCAGGTTACACCTCTCAAGATCGGCGACACGCTCTATGTCTGCACGCCGCATAACTGGGCGATCGCGATAGATGCCGCCACCGGCGAGGAGAAGTGGAAATACGACGCGCGTTCGGGCCTCAATCCCGACCGTCAGCACCAGACCTGCCGCGGTGTCACCTACTGGAAGGATGAAGCCGTCTCAGCCGGCAGCCCTTGCGCGGAACGTGTCTACCTGCCGACCTCTGACGCCCGGCTGATCGCGCTCGATGCCGCGAATGGCGACATCTGCGCCTCCTTTGCGGAGAACGGCGAGCTGCATCTGGAAGCAGGCATGCGCTATACGCCAGCAGGCTACTACTATTCGACCTCTCCTCCCGTTGCGGTGGACGGCAAGCTCATCATCGGCGGGGCGGTAAACGACAATTACTCTACCTCTGAGCAGTCCGGTGTCATTCGCGCCTTCGATATCCGCACCGGCGAACTCATCTGGAACTGGGATTCGGGCAATCCCGACGTAACGACCCCATTGCCGGAAGGGGAATTCTATACCACCAACTCGCCCAACAGCTGGTCGGTATTCAGCTACGACGAGGCGCTCGGCCTCGTTTATATCCCGCTCGGAAACCAGGTGCCGGATCAGCTCGGCATGGGTCGCTCGGAGGCGGTGGAGACTTACTCGTCATCGATTGTCGCGCTCGATATCGCCACAGGACAGGTGCGGTGGGTTCGCCAGACCGTTCATCATGATCTGTGGGACATGGATGTACCGGCGCAGCCGGTCCTTCTCGACATCACGAGGCAGGACGGAACGGTGGTGCCGGCCGTGGTCGGACCGACCAAGCAGGGCGACGTCTACGTGCTGGACCGCCGCACGGGCGAGCCGATCATTCCGGTCACCGAGATGCCCGCTCCCACGGGCGCTATCCCGGAAGATTTCACCGCGCCGACCCAGCCGGTTTCAGGCTTGACCTTCACGCCCCCGGCGCTGACCGAAAAGGATATGTGGGGCATCACGCTTTTCGATCAGCTGGCCTGCCGGATAAAGTTCCGCCAGCTACGCTACGAGGGGCGCTACACACCGCCTTCGGTCGAAGGTACGCTCGTCTATCCCGGCAATTTCGGCGTTTTCAACTGGGGGTCCGTTGCGGTCGACCCGGAGCGGCAGATCATGTTCGGCATGCCGACCTATCTCGCGTTCACGTCGCGGCTCGTACCCCGCTCCGAAATTCCGGCGAAGGTCGAAGGCGAAAAGGGCTCGGAACAAGGGCTGAACCGCAATGAAGGCGCTCCTTACGGCGTCTATATGGGCCCATTCGTTTCGGCGCTCGGCATACCTTGCCAGTCGCCGCCCTGGGGTTATGTCGCTGCCGCCGACCTCAGGACCGGGGAGACCGCGTACAAGCTCAGGAACGGGACCGTCTACGACATGACGCCGCTGCCCCTGCCCTTCAAGGTCGGAGTGCCGGGGATCGGCGGGCCGATCGTCACCAAGGGAGGGGTCGCCTTCCTAGGAGCTGCGGTCGACGATTATTTTCGCGCCTACGACGTCATGACGGGGAAACAATTGTGGCAGGCCCGGTTGCCGGCAGGCGGGCAGTCCACCCCGATGACCTATCTGGCGGAGGACGGCAGGCAATTTGTGGTGATGGTCGCAGGTGGCCACGGTTCGGTGGGTACCAGGCCAGGCGACTACATCATCGCCTACGCCCTGCCCCGGTGAAGCGAAACCGAGGAGCCCTTGCTGCCTCTCAGTGACATCCCTCTTGCGCTGTCAGTGCCCTCGGCAGAGCCAAGCTGGCGAGCCCGCCTCAAGCGGGTTGCGCACAATCTGGGGCAAACCTAATCTGCCAATGATTTCTTTTGGGGGAGGAGCTTCCAGAGGAAGGAACCCGAGGGAGTCTTTGGAGGAATAGATGTCTTATTCCAGTACGAGGGGCCTTGCGGTCCTCGCCATGCTCGGCGGCGTGGCGATGGCCGGAGGTCAAGCCAATGCGGCGCCGGCCGTGGCGTGCGAAAGCCTGACCCAGCCCGGCCTTTTCACCGATACCACCATTACCAGCGCAGCTATCGTTTCTGCCGAAGGGGACATTCCCGAGCATTGCAGGGTAACAGGTGTCATCCAGCCCACGCCCGGCTCCCGGATCGGCGTGGAATTCCGTCTTCCGAACGAATGGAACGGCAAGTTCCTCGGCATCGGCGGTGGCGGCTTCGGCGGCGCGATCAGCCCGGCCAATTTCCGTGACGGCCTGCGGCGCGGCTATGCCGCCGCGCAGACCGATATCGGCCACAGTGCCAATGACGATGAATGGCCGATCTACGGGCCGGGCCAACCCAACGAGGACGCAGTGCGCGACTACGCTTGGCGTTCGGTTCGCCTGATGACCACGGTCGGCAAGGAGGTCGCCAAATATTACGGAGGCAGGGCGCCTGAACGGTCCTACTGGTTCGGCTGCTCGACCGGCGGGCGGCAGGGCTTTCTCCAGGCACAGCGATTCCCTGAGGAATATGACGGCATCGTCGCCGGTGCGCCGGTCTATTCCAATCGCACGCAAGCGCGGTCGGTCTATCGTGACAATTTGCTGTGGAACGAGGAAACGGGCTACTCCTTGCCCGCCGCGAAGCTGCCTCTCGTCACCAAGGCTGTCACCGAGGCATGCGACGGCGATGACGGCGTGAAAGACGGCATTATCGGCAATCCCGCCCAGTGCAATTGGGACCCGGCGTCGATCCAGTGCAAGGACGGCTCCGATATCAGCCAGTGTCTGACTCCGGTTGAGGTCAAGACGCTCAACCTGTTCTATGACGGGGTGAGGCTCGCCGACGGAACGCTCTATTACCCCGGCCAGCCTAAGGGTAGCGACATCGGCTGGGCGAGCGCCATCAGCAAATATCAACCACAGGCCCGCGGCCAGATCATGTGGCGGCTGATGATCCACAGCGATCCGGCGATCGAACCGCTGACGTCTTTCGATCTCGATCGCGACCTGAAGGTCTGGAACGACGCTCTGGTCAGCCGGGAAGGCAATGCCGAGGACCCGGACATCAGCGCCTTCGTCAAGCGCGGTGGCAAGATGATCCTCTATCATGGCTGGAACGACCCGACGATTTCCGCCTATGCCACGATCGGCTACTATAACGATGTGGAGAAAACGCTCGGCGCGCATAAGGGAATGGGCTGGACCGATCCGGCGAAACAACTCCGCGAGAGTGCCAGATTGTTCCTTGCGCCCGGCATGGACCACTGCCGTGGCGGCATCGGCCCCAACAGTTTCGATACGCTGACCGCGCTCGAAAACTGGGTGGAAAAGGGCGAAGCTCCCGATCAGATCGTCGCCACGAACTCTGAGACGAAGATGTCGCGGCCGCTTTGCCCCTACCCACAGGTGGCCGTCTATAGCGGCACCGGCGACACGAACGATGCAGCCAATTTCAGCTGCGGCAATCCGTAATAGCTATTGAAATGCTCTTGAATAGACGGGCGCGCCGGTGGCGCGCCTTTTCTGTCGCGGGAGATCAGACCGCAACGCCCGCGGCGATGTCGGCGGCAGTGCGGATCGCATCGATATTACCTGCATACGCGCCCTCCCCGCCTCTGAATACGGCGGATCCGGCGACGAGCACATCCGCCCCGGCAGACACGACCAGCGGCGCGGTTTCAGGCGTCACGCCGCCGTCGATCTCTATATGGATCGGGCGGTCGCCGATCAGCGCCTTCACGCGACGGACCTTTTCCACCACCGAGGGAATGAATGCCTGTCCGCCAAAGCCCGGATTGACCGTCATCAGCAGGATGAGGTCCAGCCGGTCGAGCACATATTCGATCACGCTTTCGGGCGTCGAAGGATTGAGCGAGACTCCGGCTTTCTTGCCCAGCGCCCGTATCGCCTGCAGCGAGCGGTCCAGATGCGGCCCGGCTTCGGCATGAACGGTTATGATGTCCGCGCCTGCTTCGGCAAAGGCCGCGAGATACGGATCGGCAGGGGTTATCATCAGGTGGCAGTCGAATACCTTGTCGGCGCGGTCGCGGATCGCCTTGATGACCGGCGGACCGAAGGTGATGTTCGGCACGAAATGGCCGTCCATCACGTCGAGATGAATCCAGTCGGCGCCGGCCTGGGCAACGGCCTGCACCTCGTCGCCCAGCCGGGAGAAATCGGCTGACAGGATGGACGGCGCGATAATTGTGGATTTGCGCATTGAGTGCCTCGCCTCGGCGTTGATTTTCGCCAGCGTCTAGCGGCTGGAGCCGGCGTTGTCGATATTCGGGAGATTTTCGAGGTGACATTACCTCGCCTGATTTTTCGTGCTAAGGCGCGCGCGAATTTCAATCCCCGGAAAATATCGTCAATGTCAGCACCGCGCGTCAGCTTCGTCAGCCTTGGATGTCCGAAGGCCCTTGTGGATTCCGAACGGATCATCACGCGGCTGCGCGCGGAGGGCTATGAGATAGCGCGAAAGCATGACGGCGCGGACTTGGTGGTGGTCAACACCTGCGGCTTTCTCGATTCAGCGCGGGACGAGTCGCTCCAGGCCATCGGCTCGGCACTGTCGGAAAACGGCAAGGTGATCGTGACCGGCTGCCTCGGTGCGGAACCGGATGTGATCCGGCAGAAGCATCCGGGCGTGCTGGCCATCACCGGACCTCAAGCCTATGAGAGCGTGATGGAAGCCGTTCACGTGGCAGCCCCGCCAGCGCACGAGCCCTTCGTCGATCTCCTCCCGCCGCAAGGCGTTAAGCTGACGCCACGTCACTACGCTTATCTTAAGATTTCAGAGGGTTGCAACAACCGCTGCACATTCTGCATCATCCCGGCCCTGCGCGGCGATCTCGCGTCGCGCCCTGCATCGGATGTGCTGCGCGAGGCTGAAAGGCTGGTCAATGCCGGGGTCAAGGAACTGCTCGTAATCTCGCAGGATACCAGCGCCTATGGCGTGGATCTGAAATATGAAACGAGCAAATGGAAGGACCGCGAGGTTCGCGCGAAATTCCTCGATCTTGCGAATGAGCTGGGCGATCTGGGGGCATGGGTGCGCATGCATTATGTCTACCCCTACCCGCATGTGGACGATGTGATCCCGCTCATGGCGGACGGAAAGATACTTCCCTATCTCGACATTCCCTTCCAGCACGCCTCGCCTTCCGTGCTGAAGAACATGCGCCGCCCGGCGCATCAGGAAAAAACGCTGACGCGAATTGCCCGCTGGCGCGAAGCCTGCCCCGACCTGGCCCTACGCTCGACCTTCATCGTCGGCTTTCCCGGTGAGACGGACGAGGATTTCGAGATGCTTCTTGACTGGATCGAGGAAGCGAAGATCGACCGCGCTGGCTGCTTCAAATATGAACCGGTGAAGGGCGCGCGCTCCGAGGAGATGGGGCTGCCGGAGGTTCCGCAGGGAATCAAGGAGACCCGCTGGCGGCGATTCATGGAGCGGCAACAGAAGGTTTCCGCAGGGCTGCTCAGGAAAAAAACCGGCAAGCGCCTGCCGGTCATCATCGACCAGGCCAACGGGATGGCAGGCAAGGGACGCACTCGCTATGACGCGCCGGAGATCGACGGTGCGGTTCATGTCGAGGCGCGGCGTCCTCTTCGCGTCGGGGATATTGTGACGGTGAAGATAGACCGTGCCGACGCTTACGATCTTTACGGAACAGTCGTCTGATACGCAGGGCTCAGCCCTGCCCGAATTGTTTCCGGAAGAAAGGCGTCTGCATGGCGAGCGCCTGATCCAGTTCCCGCGCGCGCCGTGCCGCAGCCCTGTCCTCCACCCGTTCCACATAGGCGCGAAAGATGGGACGCTCCGGCAGTATCTTCACGACGTTCATCGTATAGTTGATCGCGGACGCGAATTGCGTATCTGCCGCTGTGAAGCGGTCGCCAGCAGCGTAGGGTCGTTCGCTCAGGATTTTTTCAACATTGCGAACCATGTCATCGAACAGGCCGAACGAGAAATTGTTGCTTGGATAGCTGTATCCCTGCCCGTGGGCCGCCACGGCCGGATCTAAGACCGCATCGCAATAGACGAGCGAGGTGAGATAGGGTGCGCGCATCCTGTCGCTTATCGCCGGCGCCAATCCAGCCTCGGAGAACGTGTCGGCAAGATATATGCAGATCGCGGCGCGCTCGGTCACGACAACTCCGTCATGCTCAATGGCCGGGACCTTCTTGTTAGGCTGGACCGCCCGATAGCTTTCCGGCACGCCGCCTTCGGCACGGATGTCGATATGGACCAGTTCATACTCGGCGCCGAGTTCCTCCAGGAGCCACAGCACCCCTGATCCGCGCGACCAGGGCGCATGATAGAATTTCAGCATCGCAGCTTCCTCCGATCCGGCTTTGGAACGAATAGGAGCATAGCAGGCATCAACTGACAGGCATTTGTCAGGAGAAAGCGCCCGCCGCATAAAAAAGGGCGCCTGTGCGGCGCCCCTCATGATTGTATGTTTGCGCAAATCTATTGCGGAAGCTGGTCGTCCACACCCGCTACGTAGAAGTTCAGGCCGAGCAGCACGCCATCCTCCGCGACTTCGCCGTCTTTCAGCCATTCCGATCCGTCCTGCTTCTTGATCGGCCCGGTGAAGGGATTGAACTCGCCCGACTTGATCTTCGCGGCGGTTTCTTCCGCGAGCGCCTTCACGTCGTCAGGCATGTTCGTGTAAGGCGCCATCACGACATGGCCTTCCTTCATGCCGCCCCACACGTCCTGCTGCTGCCAGGTCCCATCGATCACCGCCTTGACACGCTCGATATAGTAAGGCGCCCAATCGTCGACGATGGAGGTAAGCTGCGTCTGCGGGCCGAACTGGATCATATCCGTCGCCTGGCCGAACGCCTTGATGCCGCGTTCCGACGCGACCTGCATCGGGCCGGTCGAGTCGGTGTGCTGTGTGATGATGTCGACGCCCTGGTCGATCAGCGCCTTGGCCGCATCGGCTTCCTTGGCGGCATCGAACCAGGTGTTGGCCCACACCACCTTGACCTTGAAGTCCGGGTTCACCGACTGCGCGCCGAGCATGAAGGAATTGATGCCCATCACGACTTCAGGGATCGGAAAAGATGCTATATAGCCGGCTACGCCAGCCTTCGACAGTTTGCCGGCGATCACGCCCTGCACATAGCGACCCTCATGGAACTTCGAATTGTAGGTCGCGACATTCGGATGGTCCCGCTTGAAGCCGGTCGCGTGCTCGAACTTGATGTCTGGGAAACGTCCGGCGACCGCGTTCGTGGCGTCCATGAAGCCGAAGGACGTGGCGAATATGATGTCGCAGCCCGAGCGTGCAAGGCGCTCGATGGCGCGTTCCGCGTCCGCGCCTTCCGGCACATTTTCGAGATAGGACGTCTCGACCTTGTCTCCGAACTCCTTCTGGACCGCCAGCAGGCCCTGATGGTGCTGGTAGGAATAGCCATAGTCGCCAATCGGGCCGACATAGACCCAGCAAGCCTTGGTCTTGTCCTGCGCACTTGCCGCACCCGGCAGGAGAATTGCCGCCGATGCCGCGAGCGCAAGGATTATACGTTTCATGTTCGTCGTCCTCTGTTGGTTATGCTTAGGGGCATTGTTCCGTCTTTTGAGTTAGCGATCCGGCACAAACGGCCGCCCCAGGGAAGCCGGTGTGTTGACCATCGTCAGTCGTCTGTTCCGCGAGATTAGAACGAGAACGAGTATGGTCGCCAGATAGGGAAGCGAAGAAAGAAGCTGCGAGGGAATTCCGAAGCCGAGTGCCTGCGCGTGAAGCTGGCCGATGGTGACCGCGCCGAACAGGTATGCTCCCGCAACCACGCGCAGCGGCCGCCACGACGCGAAAACAACCAGCGCAAGGGCAATCCAGCCTCGCCCCGCGGTCATGCCTTCTACCCATTGCGGCACATAGACCAGCGACAGGTACGCGCCCGCCAGACCGGCGCAGGCTCCGCCAAACATCACAGCCGCGTAGCGGATAGCGATGACATGGATGCCGAGCGCATGGGCCGAATTGTGATTGTCGCCGACGGAGCGCAGGGTCAGCCCGGCGCGGGTGCGGAACAGGAACCAGCTTACGGCCACGACGAGCAGGAGGGAAATATAGAAGATCGGATCTTGTCCGAATATCAGCCGTCCGACGAGAGGAAGCTCGCTCAGCACGGGAATATAGATCGGCGTCATCTTGACGCCGGGAAGCCCGACAAAACCCTCCCCGATCATGCCGGAAAGGCCCAGCCCAAGCAATGTGAGCGCAAGGCCGGTGGCGACCTGGTTTGTCACCAGAGTTAGCGTGAGGAAGCCGAAAAGCAGGGAAAAGAGCGCGCCGACGACAACCGCCGCGATAAGGCCGAGCCAAGGCGAGCCGGACGTGAAGGCCACGGCGAAAGCCGTTACGGCTCCCATCACCATCATACCTTCCACGCCAAGGTTGAGCACGCCGGATCTTTCGACCACAAGCTCGCCCATGGCCGCGATCAGCAGCGGTGTGGCGGCTGTCGCTATGGTGAGCAGGATCGCTTCAAGCATGCCCATGACTTGCCTCGCTGGAAGCAGGGGCTTTCCGCCCGATGAAGCGGATGCGGTAGAGGATCAGCGTGTCGCAGGCGAGTACGAAGAACAGGATCAGACCCTGAAAGGCGCGGATCACCTTGTCCGACACGCCGATGGATATTTGTGCCGCCTCGCCGCCAAGGTATGTGAGCGCCAGCACCAGCCCCGCCGCGACGATGCCCAGCGGATTAAGACGCCCGAGGAAGGCGACGATGATCGCCGTGAACCCATAGCCCGGAGAGATGGTTGGGCGAAGCTGGCCGATAGCACCGGAAACCTCCGAAACGCCGGCAAGGCCCGCCAGCGCGCCGGAAACAAGGAAGGCAAAGAATACCATCCGCGCGGATGAAAAACCGGCGAAGCGCCCCGCACGCGGACTTTGGCCCATCACCTTGACCTCGAAGCCGGCCAATGTCCGCGACAGCATGAACCAGAGAAGAATGGCTGCGACGAGCGCGAAGATGAAGCCCCAATGTGCCCGCCCGGACGCGGCCCATATTTCGGGCAGAACGGCGTATTCGTGAAAACGGCGCGTTTCGGGGAAGTTGAAGCCGGCAGGATTCCGCCACGGGCCGCGTACCAGCCAGTCGAGGAACAATTGCGCGACATAGACCAGCATCAGGCTGGTCAGAATCTCGTTCGTGTTGAAGCGCGCTTTCAGATAGGCCGGGATGGCTGCATAGGCAGCCCCGCCGGCCATGCCCATCAGCATCATCAACGGAAGAACCAGCCAGTTCTGGAATTCCGGAAACATGACCGGCAGAATGGAGCCGACGATGGCGCCGATGACGAACTGGCCTTCGGCGCCGATATTCCAGTTATTCGACTGGTAGCAGATCGAAAGCCCGACCGCGATGAGGATCAGCGGGGTCGCTTTGATGGCCAGTTCATGCAGCGACCATGTTTCCCGCAGCGGGTCGATGAAATAGTAATAGAGTGCCTCGCCGGGGTTCTTCCCCAGCAGCGCGAAGAGGAGAGCGCCGGCGACCAGTGTCAGAACCAGCGCGATCAGGGGTGAGACGGCGCTGAAAAGCGCAGAACGCTGCGGACGCCGGACAAGCTCGATACGCATCAGGCGACCTCCTCATGAGGCGCGTGCGTGTCCGGCGACGCGCCGCCCATGAGCAGGCCGATCTTTTCGTAAGTCGCCTCGGCGATGGGCATCGGCGTGGAAAGCCGTCCATCATGCATCACCGCTATGGCATCGGAAAGCTCGAACAGCTCATCCAGATCCTGGCTGATGACAAGAACAGCCGAACCTGAACGGGCAAGGTCGATAAGTGCCTGCCGGATACGCGCGGCGGCGCCCGCATCCACCCCCCATGTGGGCTGATTGACCACCATGACCGCCGGGCGACGATCCAGCTCGCGGCCAATGATGAACTTCTGAAGGTTGCCGCCGGAAAGCGCGGAAGCCTCGGGGTCTTCCGCGCTCTTGCGGACATCCATTTCCTTTACGATGCGCGCGGAAGCGGCAGCCAATATACCGCCTCGTATGATGCCTGCACGCCCGAGAAACGCCTTCGCATCCGTGCGGAAACGCGACAGCAGCAGGTTTTCGGACAGCTTCATGGCGGGCGCGGCTCCGTGACCGAGCCTCTCCTCCGGCACGAACGCGGCGCCAAGCAAGCGCCGCGCCGTGATGTTCAACCTCCCCGCATCCGTGTTGCGTATGCGCACCGCGCCGGGGTTGTCCTGCAAGGCTTCGCCCGAGACGGCCTCGAAGAACTCGCCCTGCCCATTGCCTGCCACACCGGCAATGCCGATGACTTCACCCGCGTGGACATTCAAGGATATGTCACGCAGCGTGGCCGAGAACGGACCCGACGGTTTGCGGCTCAGTCCCCTCACCTCAAGCAGCGTCTCGCGCTTGCCTGCCGATGGCGCTGTTTCGCGTACGACCTGCGTGACCTCGTTGCCGACCATCAGCCGCGCCAGCGATGCCGCTGTCTCCCTGCGCGGATCGCAATGGCCGACGACCTTGCCGTGGCGCAGCACGGTGGCGCGGTCGCACAGGCGCTTCACCTCCTCCAGCCGGTGCGAGATGTAAAGGATCGACTTGCCCTCGTCCCGCAGCCTCTCCAGCGTCAGGAAAAGGCGGTCCGCTTCCTGCGGCGTGAGAACCGAGGTCGGCTCGTCAAGAATGATGAGTTCAGGCTGCTGGAGCAGGCAGCGTATGATCTCGATACGCTGACGCTCACCCACGGACAGGTCGCCGACATGTGCGAAAGGATCGAGCGGCAAGCCGTACGATTCCGATAGCGCCTTCGCCTTCTGCGCGATCTCGGCGATGGGCGTGTTGCCGGCCAGAGACAGCGCGATGTTCTCGGCTGCCGTCAGTGCCTCGAACAGCGAGAAATGCTGGAAAACCATGCCTATGCCGAGCGCCCGCGCCTGACCGGGGCTGGCGATGCGGACAGGCTCGCCTTTCCAGAGGATTTCGCCGGCGGCTGGTTCCAGCGAGCCGAACAGCATCTTGACTAGAGTGGATTTTCCCGCGCCATTCTCCCCTAGAAGCGCGTGGATCTCGCCCTTGGCGATCGCCAGGTCGACATTGTCGCAGGCTTTCAGCGACCCAAATACCTTGGTCAGGCCGCGCACCTCCAGAAGGTTCGCGGCTTGGCCGGAGTGGAGCTGGTTCAAATCGCCCCCTTTATCGAGTGTTCCCGACGGTATCGTAGGCGTGACGGCTGCCACATCATAAGCGCCACGCCTATGAAAGTCCTTCAAAGATATGAGGGATAATTCCGCGGATTTTCAAGGGACAAGAACGGTCGTGCCGGTGGTCTTGCGGCCTTCGAGGTCCATATGGGCCTGCGCGGCATCGGCCAACCCATAGTGCTGGTTGACGTTGATCTTCACCGTGCCGTCGCGCACCACGCCGAACAGAGCATTCGCGGATTCCTCAAGGGCCTCGCGGCTGGCGATGTAATAGAAAAGCGTCGGCCGCGTCGCGAACAACGATCCCTTCTGCTGCAGGATGTTGATGCTGAATGGCGGGATGGGGCCGGAGGACTGGCCGAAGCTCACGAACATGCCCATCGGCTTGAGGCAATCGAGCGAGCCGGGGAAGGTGTCGTTGCCGACCGAATCGTAGACGACATCGCATTTGCGGCCGCCGGTGAGTTCTTTCACGTCGGCGACGAAATCTCTGTTGCGATAGTCGATGACGTGATCGTAGCCATGTGCCTTCGCAAGCGCGATCTTGTCAGGCGAACCCGCTGTGCCGATGACGGTGGCGCCGAGCTTTTTCGCCCATTGGCCGAAGATCAGGCCGACGCCGCCTGCGGCCGCGTGATAGAGCACCGTGTCGCCCGGCTTCACCTTGAAGGTGCGGCGCAGCAGATATTCCGCCGTCATGCCTTTCAGCATCATGCCTGCTGCCTGCTCGTCGGATATGCCCTCCGGCACGACAACCAGCCGCTCGGCAATGACGACACGCTCCTGCGAATAGGCGCCCAGCGGCCCCGCATAAGCCACCCGGTCGCCGGGCTTCACATGAGTGACGCCCTCCCCCACTTCCAGCACCTCGCCGGCCGCCTCGCTACCCGGTATGAGCGGCAGGCCGTGGGGTGCCGGATAGAGGCCGCTGCGATAGTAACAGTCGATGAAGTTGAGGCCGATGGCCGTATGCCGGATCAGCGCCTCGCCGGGGCCGGGCCGTCCAACCTCGACATCCTCGTATTTCAATACTTCGGGGCCGCCATTCTCATGGATGCGGATCGCCTTGGTCATTCTGCGCCTCATGTCTGCCGAGATTCGGGAAGAACTGCATAATCCCGCCGATGATGAAGAGGTAGATGCTCGTGACGGCGATGCCCATCTGGACCAGCGGCGAAGCGTGCATGTCCTGAAGAAGCGCGACGAGGCCGAAGGCGCACCAGAGGAGGAATACCGGCAGGTTTAAACCTCTGAGTCTCTGGACGCGCACCGGATGCAGGAAATGAATCGGCACGAAGGTCAGGAGGCCGGCCGCCAAGACCACGCCGAAGGACACATACTCGCCCGGCTCGATGACGAACAGGGCGAACACCACCATGTTCCAGACCACCGGAAACCCCTTGAAGAAGTTTTCCTTCGTCTTCATCCCCGTGTCGGCATAGTAGATGGCGCTGGATACGACGATGATCGCCGCCGACAGGAAGGACAGCCCCTCGCCCATGAAGCCGCGCTGATACAGCGCGAAGGCGGGGATAAGCACATAGGTCACGTAGTCGATGACATTGTCGAGCAGTTCGCCGGACCAGTTGGGCAGCACAGCCTTGACGTGAAGCCTGCGGGCGATGGGACCGTCAATGCCGTCCACGAACAGCGCCAGACCGAGCCAACAGAACATCCATGTCCAGCTTTCCTCGCTTGCGGCCACAAGCGACAGGAAGGCGAGGAACGAGCCGGATGCCGTGAGCAAATGGACGGAGAATGCGCGCGCCTGCGGCCACGTTACCTTCTTGGCAGGCTTGGGAATGCGGTCGGTTATTTTCTTGCGCGTCTCTGTGCGGCTCATGATGCCGACCCGTTTTGTGCGGAAAACCGGAAGGCGCTCAACGCGACCGCTTCCCCAACAGCCTCGTGCATGACCGCAACCCCGCCTCCGCATGAACCGCGGAAAGGATACAGGCAGCTCGCCGCCCGGCCAAGCGGCAAGCTCGCGATACGCCAGACGGGCGATCTGCCGCGTATACGGATGTGAATGGGCGACCTAATATACAGGCGACGCAATGGAGGCTGAGATGGGAAGCGCGAATCGCATACTCGTTGCGGGAGCCGGTCCCGTTGGCGCCATCGCGGCGCTGGCGTTCGCGGATTCCGGCTTCGACGTCACCTTGCTCGGCCCGCGCGCAGGTGAAGGCGACCGCCGCACGACGGCGCTGATGACGCCGTCGCTGAACCTCATGGGGCGGCTCGGACTGCTGGACGAGATCGCTGCCGGCGCAGCCCCGCTCAATGCCATGCGCATCGTGGACGGCACCTCGCGCCTGGTTCGCGCGCCGACGGTAACCTTCCGTGCAAGCGAAATCGGGGAGCTTTATTTCGGCCTGAACATTCCGAACGCGCATCTGTTCGAGGTGCTGGAGCGCGCCGTGGCGGCGCAGCCTGCCATCGAACGTCATGAGCGGCTGATAGCTGGCTGGGAGATTGGCCGCGACGGCATCGCCGCGGTGCTCGATGACGGTGCGCACATTGAAGGAACGCTCGCTGCCGCCGCCGACGGCCGTAATTCCCGCGCCCGCGAGGCTGCCGGCATATCGGCGCGGCGGAGCGATCTTCCGCAGGCTGCGTTGGTGGCGAATATCGGCCACACGATCGACCACGGCCACATCTCCACCGAGTTCCACACGGAAACCGGTCCGTTCACGCAGGTGCCGCTTCCCGGACGCCGGTCCAGCATCGTATGGGTGGTAAAGCCCGCCGATGCCAAGGAACTCGCCGGGTTGGGAGACGAGGTGCTTGCCGCCAGGATCGAGGCGCGGATGCAGTCGATGCTCGGCCGCGTGACCGTTGAGCCGGGACGGCAAGTCTATCCCCTTTCCACGCTTACGCCCGCGCGTTTCGCGCGCAATCGCGTCGCCCTCGTCGGCGAGGCCGCTCATGTCTTTCCGCCGATTGGCGCGCAGGGACTCAATCTTGGGATCCGCGATGTAGAGGATCTGGTAGCCGTCGCGGCGGAATACTCCGCCGATCCCGGTGCGGACAATGCGATGAGCGCCTATGATCGCAGGCGGAGGCCGGATATTCTGGCGCGCGCCGGCGCGGTGAACATGCTCAACAGGTCGCTTCTCACTGGAATGCTGCCAGCCCAACTTGCGCGGGCGGCGGGGCTGGCTGCGCTCGATGCGTTTGCGCCGCTGCGTGGCTTCTTCATGCGCGAGGGCCTTCGCCCCGGCAGCGGTTTCGCCACGCTGAAGCTCGAACGGCCTCTTTAGACCGTTCAGGGAAAGAGATCGGGCGGGAGATAGCCGCCCTTGATCAGGTAAAGCAGCAACGTGACGCTTGCCACGGACAGGATCGTGGTCACGAGTATGGTGGCCGAGGCCCGCTCCACCCAGACTCCGTATTGTTGCGCGATCACGAACACGTTTGTGGCGGTGGGCAGGGACGCCAGCAACACGGCCGAATAGACCCATACAGGATCGTAGTTGCCGATCAGGCTCAGCATCACATAGCAGAGCGCGGGATGGACCAGCAGCTTCAGGATTGCCAGAAAGCCGATCTCCTTCGGCATCCGCTTGAGCGGCCTGAGCGCAAGGGTGACGCCCATCGCGAACAGGGCGCAAGGCGCCGCAGCGCCCGCCAGATAGTCCAGCAGCGTATCCAGCGCCAGAGGCATCCTGAAATGCAGCGCGGCGGCGGCAACGCCAAGCGCCGTCGCGACAATGAAGGGATGAAGAACGATCCGCGACGTCACCTCGCGCGCTAGCGCAAGCGGTGTCTGCTGCCTCTCGCCGGATAGCGCCATCATCAGCGGCGCGACCGTGAAATGCATCACGTTCTCGAAGCAGAATATCAGCGCGACCGGCACCGCCGCTTCCTGCCCGAAGGCCAGCAATGCAAGGCCAGGCCCCATATAGCCGATGTTTCCATAGGCCGAAGCGAGGCCCTTCATGGTCGATTCAGCGATCTGGCCTCGCGCCAGCACGGCGGAAATGCCCGCTCCAAGCGCAAAAACAATGAAGGTGGCGAGCACAGAGGCGAATATGTACCCGGTTTCCGTCAGCCGCTCGATCGGGGTCCGCGAGAGGAGCTGGAAGAACAGGGCGGGAAGCGCGAGGTAAAGGATGAAGCTGTTCATCCAGCCAAGCGCCTCGATCGGCTGAGGTGCCAGACGCGCCAGCAGGAAGCCGAGGAAGATCATGCCGAAAAACGGCAGTACCAGCGCGATGACGTCAGCCATGTTGTTCCGCAAGGTCGCGATGCGCCCGGCTAAACATCGCCGCGCCCGCCGTCAAGCGCGGGAACGGAGAAGGCAGGTTGAATTGGCAGGGCCTTTGCGCCACATAGGTGGCAAAGGAATTGTCATGGGTAGTGAGTTCAAAACCGCGAAATTCCGGATCGGACAGGTGGTCCGTCACCGCCTGTTTCCTTTTCGCGGAGTGATTTTCGACGTCGATCCCGAGTTTTCCAACACCGAGGAGTGGTATCAGTCCATTCCGGCGGAGGTTCGGCCACGCCGCGACCAGCCATTCTATCATCTGCTCGCGGAAAATTCCGAAACTGAATACATTGCCTATGTCTCCGAGCAGAACCTGATGGAAGACGATTCAGGCGAGCCGGTACGGCATCCGCAGATCGGGGAATTCTTCGTGAAAACGCCCGACGGGCAGTATGCGCCGAAGGCCAGCGCCCGCCACTGAAAAAGGATCGTCGTCAGGAAATGAAAAGGGCGGGAAATCCCGCCCCTTTTGACAAAACCGCTTTCGGATCAGTTTCCGGCCTGCTTGGCCTTTTCCTGCTCCTCGCGCAGCTTGCGCTGGAAATCGTCGTTGTTCTTATTGACGAACTCCTCGAGCTGGCGCTGGCGCGCCTCGATGTCCGACTGCTGAAGCGGCGGGCCGTCGAAGGCGCCGGTAAAGCCGGAGAGCGTCACCTGAATGGGGTTCTGCTGGTTCTGGAAATTCACCGAGGTGAGCGTGAGCTGATTGCCGCGCTTGAAGCGGTTCACCAGATCGTCGTTCAGTGCGACCTCGCCGATGCAGCGGTCGGGAAGGCAGATCATGTAGTCGACCTTCTGCGGCTGCCCGCCGTCGATCTGCATGCCGATGCCGGCGGGGATCATGCGGCCCGAGGGAACCGTCACCTGGAATACGCGGCGGTTCACCTTGCCTTTCACCTCGATAAGGCTGACGCCGGTGATGAGCTGGCCGGACTCAGCGACCGTGATGTTCTGCACGTTGCAGATGTCGACATCTTCCTGCTTGGTGCAGGCCTTGAACCATCCCTGTGGGATCTGCGGCTGCTGCGCCTGTGCATTTGCAGCGGTCATGCCGCCGGCAAGCAGCGACGCCACACCCGCGGCCATGATGAGGTTGCGAGGGCCAGTCATTTTCCGGCGCGTCATCATTGAAAATCCTCTCGAAAGAATTCCGCTTGTCGCGGCGGACTGCCGCAGTCCCCTTGGTCCTGTTGGCCAAATACGGCAACAGCATGACTTCGCGCGGGTGTTACACTGAGGCCGGCGCTAAATCCAGTCTCATCTTGCTGGCGCGGGGTTCGTTACACGCTTCGCGCCTGACATGCTAAACATCCACCGAATCGGATGCCCCCGGCGACACCGTGGAGCAAGCTTAATGTACCGTATCGGCAAAATCCTCACATTCGCGTTGCTCGCGGCGCTACCCCCGGCCATGACCGAAGCCGCCCCCTCGCACGCGATCGCCATGCACGGCGAACCGGCTCTTTCGCCGGATTTTCGGGCATTTCCCTATGTGAACCCCGACGCGCCCAAGGGCGGACGCGTCAATTACGGCGTTCAGGGCACGTTCGACAGCCTCAATCCGTTCATCGTCATGGGCGACGGCGCGCGCGGCCTGTTCGACATGGATTACGGCAACACGCTTTTCGACACGCTGATGACGCGTTCCCGCGACGAGGCGTTCACGCTCTATCCCTTGCTTGCGAAAAGCATCGAGACGGACGAATCGCGCAGCTTCGTCGAGTTCACGCTGGACGAAAGAGCGCGGTTCTCGGATGGCACGCCAGTGACGCCGGACGACGTCATCTTTTCGTTGGAACTGCTGCGTGACAAGGCGAGGCCGATCTACAAATCGTGGATCGGCGTCGTGGAAAAGATGGAGATCGTCGGCGAGCATGGGGTGCGGCTGACCTTCAACGAGAAGGCGGACCGCGAATCGCCGCTCTTGCTTGCCATGCTGCCCGTCCTGCCCCGACACGCCACCGATGCGGAGAATTTCGACAAGTCCTCGTTGAAGCCGTTGATGGGGTCCGGCCCTTATGTGGTGGACAGCGTCAGGCCCGGCGAAATGGTAGTGCTGAAGCGCAACCCCGACTATTGGGCGAAAGACCTGCCCTCGAAGCGAGGCTTCGACAATTACGACGAAATCCGCATCAATTATTTCCGCGACGGAAACACCATTTTCGAGGCTTTCAAGAAGGGCCTCATAGATATTTACCCCGAGACGGATCCTCTGCGCTGGGCGAGCGCCTACGACTTCCCGGCGGTGGCGGCTGGCGACGTGATCCAGTCGGATATCGAAAAGGGAACGCCGTCCGGCATGTATGGCTTCGTGCTGAACACGCGGCGCGCGGTGTTCCGCGATCGTGCCGTGCGCGCGGCCCTTGCCGACCTGTTCGATTTCGAATGGGCGAACCGAAACCTGTTCGCCGGGGCCTATCAACGCATCACAAGCTATTTCGACGGGTCCGAGCTCGGCTCCACCGGACGCCCCGCGAGCGAGGGAGAGCGTGCCCTGCTCGCTCCCTTCCCCGGCGCCGTGACGCCCGCCGTCATGGAAGGACGATGGAAGCCAGCCGTTTCGGACGGAAGCGGCCGCGACCGCGCGTTCCTCAAGAAGGGCTTCGATGCCTTGGCGGCTGCCGGCTACAAGTTGACCGAAGGACGGATGATCGGCCCGGACGGCAAGCCGCTTGTCTTCGAGGTGCTGCTCAACGGCAAGGCCGGAGAGAACATTGCCGTAGCCTGGCAGCGCACGCTCGAGCGGCTCGGCATCCAGCTCTTGCTGCGTTCCGTGGACGGCGCTCAATATCTGCAACGCCAGCGCACCTATGATTTCGACGCCATGCTCGTCACCTACCTCGCCTCGCTGTCGCCCGGCGTGGAGCAGCAGTTCCGCTGGGGCTCGGCGGCGCGGGATCAGGACGGCACCTATAATTTCGCGGGAGTTGCGGAACCTTCGGTGGACGCCATGATTGCGGCTATGGTTTCGTCGCGCGACCGTGGCGAATTCGTGACGGCGGTTCGCGCGCTCGATCGGGTTCTCCTGAGTGGCGCTTACGTCACGCCGCTCTATTTCCAGCCCAAGCAATGGGTGGCACACTGGAAGCATATTCGCATGCCTGACAGGACGTCCGTCTACGGAATGCAATTGCCGACATGGTGGGATGCGCGCGCCGCGCGATAGAGCATCGGACCGAAAAGTACAAAGCGGCTTTTGGACAGAGCCTATACGCAAACAGAGACAAGGAGGCCATCATGGCCGAGTTCGCCCCGATTACGATCGATGTCATCTCGGATGTGGTCTGTCCCTGGTGCTATATCGGCTCCAGACGCCTGGCGCGCGCGCTGGAAATCGCGCAGGACGTGCCGGTCGAGGTTCACTGGCGACCCTACCAGCTCGATCCCACCATTCCGCCCGGCGGTGTGGACCGCAAGGCATATATGGAAGGCAAGTTCGGCTCGGAGGAACGCATCCGCCAGATGCATGACAGCGTGGCCAACGCGGCGCGCGGCGACGGCATCGCATTTGCCTTCGATGACATTACGGTTTCGCCCAACACGCTGGACGCGCACCGCCTGATCCGCTGGGCCGGGGCGAGCGGACCCGACATGCAGGGACGCGTGGTGCGCCGGCTGTTCCGCTCCTATTTCGAGGAAGGGCGCGATGTCGGCAGCGCCGAGGTGTTGGTCGATGTCGCCCGCGACGCCGGCATGGATGCATCCGTCGTGGAACCGCTGCTTGCCAGCGATGCCGACGGCGCGGCGGTCCGGCAGGAAATCGAGACGGCGGCGCGGATGGGCGTCACCGGCGTTCCGTGCTTCCTGCTCGAAGGCCGATACGCGGTGATGGGCGCGCAGGAATCCGCCACCCTCGCGGATGCCATCCGGCAGGTTTCAGGTGCCAAGGCGCGCGGCGAGCTGGATCAGGCGGAGTAGTTTACTTCTTCCCTGCTCGCAGGGGGGACGAATGTGCGGCTACGCCGCCTTCCTGTCGATCAGCCGTACCAGTTGCGTGACGATGACGGCCGCGCCGGAAAGGCGCTTTTCCGGGCTCGGCCAGTCGCGGATGAACACGATGCTCTGATCCGGCCTGATCTTCGCCATCGCGCCCTGCTCCCCGATATAGCGCACGAGGCCCGCCGGCTCCGCGAATTCGCGCTTGCGGAACTGTATGACGACGCCCTTCGGCCCGGCATCCAGCTTCTCGATATTGGCGCGGCGGCAGAGTGCCTTGATGTAGACGATCTTGAGCAGGTGATCGACTTCCTTCGGCAGCGGGCCGAAACGGTCGATGAGCTCCGCGCCGAATGCGTCGATCTCGTCGGGGTTTTCCAGATCTCCCAGCCGGCGATAGAGGCCGAGCCGCAATTGCAGGTCAGGCACATATTCTTCCGGGATCATCACGGCGGTCCCCACCGTGATCTGCGGCGACCAGCCGCCGTCGATCGCCTCGCCGGAATCCTTGATCTCGGCGACGGCCTCTTCCAGCATCTGCTGGTAAAGCTCGAAGCCGACCTCCTTGATATGGCCGGATTGCTCCTCGCCGAGAAGATTTCCCGCGCCGCGAATGTCGAGATCGTGGCTGGCGAGCTGGAAGCCCGCGCCCAGCGTATCGAGCGATTGCAGCACCTTCAGCCGGCGTTCCGCCGTGGTCGTCAGCGTGCGGTTGGCAGGCAGGGTGAACAGCGCATAGGCGCGCTGCTTGGAGCGCCCTACCCGTCCACGCAGTTGGTAGAGCTGGGCGAGGCCGAACATGTCCGCGCGGTGTATGATGAGCGTATTGGCAGTCGGGATATCGAGGCCCGATTCCACGATAGTCGTGGAGAGCAGCACGTCGAACTTGCCGTCGTAGAAAGCGTTCATGATGTCGTCCAGCTCGCCGGGCGCGATCTGGCCGTGCGCTGTGGCGACGCGCAGCTCGGGCACCTCGGCGGCAAGGAAATCGCGCACCTCGGCGAGATCCGAAATGCGCGGCACGACATAGAAGCTCTGCCCTCCGCGGTATCTCTCGCGCAGCAGCGTTTCGCGGATGACGAGAGGATCGAAGGGCGAGATGAAGGTACGCACCGCCATGCGGTCCACCGGCGGTGTGGCGATCAGCGACAATTCCCGAACGCCTGTCAGCGCCATCTGGAGCGTGCGCGGGATCGGCGTGGCCGAGAGCGTCAGCACATGCACATCGCTCTTTAGCTCCTTCAGCCGCTCCTTGTGCTTGACCCCGAAATGCTGCTCCTCATCGATAATGAGCAGGCCGAGATTCTTGAACGAAACCGCGCTGCCCAGCAACGCATGTGTGCCGACGACTATATCCACCGTGCCGTCCGCAAGCCCCTTTTTCGTTTCCGCAAGCTCCTTGGCTGGCACCATGCGCGATGCCTGGCGCACGCGCACCGGCAGGCCGGCGAATCGCTCGGAAAAGGTCTTGAAGTGCTGCCGGGAGAGCAATGTGGTGGGCACGACCACAGCCACCTGCAACCCGGCCATAGCGACGAGGAAGGCCGCGCGCAGCGCGACTTCCGTCTTGCCGAAGCCGACATCGCCGCAGACCAGCCGATCCATCGGCTGTCCGGCGCCGAGATCGTCTATTACCGCGTCGATGGCGGATTGCTGATCTTCCGTCTCATCATAAGGGAAGCGTGCGGCGAACTCGCCGTACAAGCCCTCTGGTGGGGTGATGGCGGGTGCGGCGCGCATCTGCCGCTCCGCCGCGAGCCTGATGAGCTGGCCCGCGATCTCAAGCAGTCGGCGCTTGAGCTTGGCCTTGCGGGCCTGCCATGCACCGCCACCCAGCCGGTCGAGCGGCGCTTCCGCCGAATCCGAGCCGTAGCGCGACAGAAGCTCGATGTTTTCCACCGGCAGGAAAAGGCGGTCATCGCCCGCATAGTGGATTTCGAGGCAATCATGCGGCGCGCCAGCGGCCTGAATGGTGCGCAGCCCGATGAAGCGGCCTATGCCGTGATCCGCATGGACGACGATATCTCCTGCAGCCAGACCGGCCACCTCGGAAATGAAATTGGCGGCGCGCTTTCGCCGCGTGCGGCGCACGAGTCGGTCGCCCAGAATGTCCTGCTCCGCGATCACGACAAGGCCGGGTGTCTCGAAGCCGGCCTCCAGCGGCAGCACCGCGAGTCCAACCTGCTGCGAAGGCAGCTTCTCAAGCGCGGCGAGGCTTTCGGCGGATGTTGTGCCGCCGAGCCCATGTTCGCCAAGTATCTGGCCGAGACGGTCGAGCGAACCTTCGCTCCAGCCTGCAACCAATACGCGGCGGTTCGACGCACGCAGGCCAGCGATATGATTCACGGTGACGTCGAAAACGTTCGCATTGGGATCGGCGCGCTCCTGGCTGAAGCTGCGTCCTGCATGCGAACCGGCATGCAGCACCTTGCGCGTGCCGCCATCCGGCGTGTCGAAAGCGGAGAAATCGACCGAGAACCGGTCGCCCGCAAGCTCGTCAAGCTGGTCGGGCGCCAGATACATCAGGCCCGGCGCAACCGGCTTGTACGGTACCGCGTCCGCAAGGTCATTGCCCGATGACTGCCGCTGCCTCGCCTCGTAATGGTCGAGGATAAGCGCATGGCGCTCGGCCAAAGCCTCGCGCGCAAGGTTGTCATAGACGACCGGAACGCCGGGCAGATAGTCGAATACGGTTTCCAGCCGCTCGTGGAAGAATGGCAGCCAATGCTCCATGCCGGCAAAACGGCGGCCTTCGCTGATTGCCGTGTAGAGCGCGTCATCGCGCGACGGTGCGCCAAAAGCCTCTATGTAGGAGCGGCGGAAGCGGCTGATTGTATCGGGCGTCAGCGCGATCTCGCTCATCGCATTGAGAACGACTTCGGTGCGCTGGCCAGTTGTGCGCTGGCTCGCCGGATCGAAGGCACGGATCGATTCCAGCGTGTCGCCGAAGAAATCGAGACGCAGCGCGTCCTCCGACCCCGGCGCATAAAGATCCAGTATGCCGCCGCGCACGGCATATTCGCCGACCTCGCGCACGGTGGAGACGCGCTCGAAGCCGCTCGTTTCCAGCCGCGAGACAAGCGTGTTCATGTCAACCTGATTTCCCGGCCGCGCCGCGAAGGCCAATGCACGGACGGCCGTGAGCGGCGGCATCCGCTGGAGGAGCGCGTTGGTCGTCGTCAGGATGAAGGCGGGGTGCGGCTTGTCGCGCAGCGCGGACATGGCCGCCATCGCGTCGAGACGGCGCGCCGCCGCGTCCGCGCCGGGCGAGACGCGATCATAGGGAAGGCAGTCCCACGCCGGCAGTTCCAGAACAGGAGTGCCGGGAGCCACGAAGCCGAGCGCGTCCCGCATCGCCGGCGTGCGCTGGCCGTCACGCAGCACGAACACCACCGGCCCCTGCGGTGCGGCTTCCGCACGCAGCGAGGCGAGCGCGAAAGCGGCATAGCCGTCGGCCACGCCGTCCACGATGAAATGGCCGGTGGCTGCGGGTTTCAGGCCGATGGGGGTAATCAGGGGCATGTATATCTAGTCCAGCGCCGTGGAGGCGGTCTGCGCGACAATGGCGCGAAACAAAGCGGTGTCGTATTGTTGCGGAACGGGAGCCTCGCCTGTCACCCAACGCAGCAGATCGGCGTCCAGGACATCGAGCAGCCGTTCATATTGGTCGAGATCGGTGGCGTTCAAGTCCATGATATTACGGTCCGCGAAGGTTCCCAGGATAAGGTCCACCTCGCGCATGCCGCGATGCCAGGAGCGGAAGCGCGCCCGCTTGCGCCGCGTCTCGTCCGATCCGTTCATGTTCGTGTCGTTCATCTGTCCGGCCTTCCGTGCGGCGGGGTATATATCGGTGGATCGGCTCTGTCAGCCTTGCGCATGCGAACCCGCGCAATAAGCTCGCGCCATGCGACCGCCTCTGCTCGACCCCATGTTTGCTCCCGCCACCAGCCTCGATGGAATCGGCGCCAAGGTGGCGGCATTTCTGGCCGCGATCGTTCCCGCCGACACGAGCGGGCGCGGCGTACGCGTGGGCGACCTGCTGTTCGTCTTGCCGCATGCGGTGATCGACCGGCGCAAGCGGCCGGGCATAGCCGAAGCGCCGGAGGGTGCGATCGTGACGCTGGAGGTGCACGTGGACAGGCACCAGCCCTCGCCGCGCAGCAAGGGAAACGTGCCCTATCGCGTCTTTGCCCATGACGATACCGGTGAGATCGCCCTCACTTTCTTCCACGCCCATCAGCAATGGCTGGAAAAGGTGCTGCCGGTGGGCGAGACGGTTCTGGTCAGCGGGCGCATGGAATGGTTCAACGGGCGACCGAGCATGGTCCACCCCGACCATATTGTCGGCATCGCGGAGGCCGAGGCGCTGCCGCTGGTCGAACCAGTCTATCCGCTGACGGCAGGCCTGTCGGGCAAGGTGCTGCGCCGGGCGATCAAACAGGCGCTGGCGCGGCTTCCTCACTTGCCGGAATGGCAGGATGAAGCGATCCTGCGCCGGAACGGCTTCCGTTCCTTCTCCGAGGCGCTGTCGTTGCTGCACGATCCGCGCGACCCGGCGGATGCCGACCCGCAAGCCCCGGCCTGGCGGCGCATCGCCTATGACGAGTTGCTGGCCGGCCAGATCGTGTTGCGGCTCGTCCGCGCACGTACGGTCAGGCTGTCGGGCCGCCCACTGACGGGCGACGGCGGAATCGAACGGAAAATCCTCGCCGCCCTGCCCTATTCGCTCACCGAAGGCCAACGCCACGCCGTGGACGAGATTCATGCGGACCTTGCGAGCCCCGAGCGGATGCTGCGCCTGCTGCAAGGCGATGTCGGCGCGGGCAAGACGGTCGTGGCGCTGCTCGCGATGGCGCGCGCGGCAGAGGCCGGTGTTCAATCGGCCCTGATGGCGCCGACCGAAATCCTCGCCCGCCAGCATCTCGCCACCATTGCGCCGCTGGCGGAGCACGCGGGGCTCAGGGCAGCGATCCTGACCGGCCGCAGCAAAGGGCGGGAGCGGGAGGAAACGCTTGCGGCAATCGCGGAGGGCCGCGTCGATATCGTCATCGGCACGCATGCTCTCTTTCAGGAGAGCGTAGCCTTCCGCGACCTGGGCTTCGTGGTGGTAGACGAGCAACATCGTTTCGGCGTGCACCAGCGCCTTGCATTCGCCGCCAAGGGGCGCGCACCGGACATGCTTGTGATGACGGCGACGCCGATCCCACGCACGCTGGTGATGACCGCCTTCGGCGACATGGAGGTGACGCGCCTTACCGAGAAGCCTGCTGGCCGGCGGCCGATCCGAACAGTTACGCTGCCGCTCGGGCGGCTGGACGAGTTGACAGTACGGATTGCGGAAGCTGTCAGCGAGGGCCGGAAAATCTATTGGATATGCCCTCTCGTGGAGGAGTCCGAAGAAGCCGGCGACCTGATGTCCGCCGGGGAACGGGCGGCAATGCTGCGCGAGCGTTTCGGCAACGACGTCGGCCTCGTGCATGGCCGCATGAGCGGGCCGGAGAAGGACGAGGCGATGGAGGCCTTCAAGTCCGGCCGCACGCGTATCCTTGTCGCCACCACCGTCGTCGAGGTCGGCGTGGACGTTCCTGACGCGACCATCATGGTGATCGAACATGCCGAGCGTTTCGGCCTTGCGCAATTGCACCAGTTGCGTGGCCGCGTGGGACGCGGGAAAGCCGATTCAACCTGCGTGCTGCTCTACAAGGGACCGCTCGGAGAAACCGCCGGGCGAAGGCTCTCCGTCATGCGCGAGACGGAGGACGGCTTCGTCATCGCGGAGGAAGATTTGAAACTTCGCGGCGAGGGCGAGCTTCTGGGCACGCGGCAATCGGGCATGCCGGGCTTTCAGGTCGCCAGGCTGGAACATCATTCCGATATTCTGGAAATCGCGCGAGACGATGCCCGATATGTCCTGGAGCGCGACCCGGAGCTTGCTTCCGAACGCGGCAAGGCGCTGCAGATCCTGCTTTACCTGTTCGGGCGGGACGAAGCCGTCAGGCTTCTGGAGTCCGGGTAAGGCTCGCGTCAGCCTCCTTTGCGGGCCTGCTCCCTTTTCGTGTCGTGGCGCCTTCTTTCGCGTCCGCTTCAGGCTGCGGCGTGACCAGCCCCGCCGAAACGAGGAAGCGGGCCGCCTCCTCGACGGTGATGGAAAGAGGGATAACGTCCTTTTCCGGCACGAACATGATGTAACCCGTGGTGATGTTGGGCGTGATGGGCCGAAACACGGCAATTGTCTTGCCTTCCCGTTCCTCCAGCACCTCGTTCATCTCGGAGCGTTGCTGCTTCGAGATCAGGACAAGCGACCAGATGCCCCGGCGCGGCCATTCCACCAGCCCGACCTTGTTGAATAGTTCGGTGCGGTTGGCCACCACCGTCTGGAATATCTGCTTGAGCGCGCGATAGACGACCCGGACGAACGGCATGCGGCCAAGCAGGCGCTCTCCATAGGACACGATGCTGCGGCCGATGAAATTCGCGGTCAGGAAGCCGATCAGCGTGAAGCCGACTGCCGCGACGATGAGGCCGAAGCCCGGCACGGCGAATGGCAGATAGCTGTCGGGATTATAGCGCAGGGGGATATAGGGCTTCACCCAGGAGTCGATGAGCTGGATGACGTACCACGTCAGATAGGCCGTGATCGCCAGAGGCGCGCAGACCACGATTCCGGTAAGGAAATAGTTCCTGAGACGCGTCATTGCGGCAAGCTGGCCTTTGCGGATCGGTAGACAGGCAGCGATTGTGCACCTGATTTGTCCGAGGACAAGGCACAACTGCCGCTCCGGCGTTCCGCTTCAGCTCACTCCACCGTGACCGATTTGGCGAGGTTGCGCGGCTGGTCCACATCAGTGCCCATGAACACCGCGGTGTGATAGGCAAGCATCTGCACCGGCAACGCGTAGATGATCGGCGCGATGAACTCGGGCACATCCGGCAGGACGATGGTTTCCGCCGCGCTGATGGTTGAGCGGGCCGCTCCCGCCGCGTCTGTGATGAGAATGATGCGCCCGCCCCGCGCGGCAACCTCCTGCATGTTGGAGACTGTCTTATCGAAGATTCGGTCGTGCGGCGCGATCACGATAACCGGCATCGTTTCGTCGATCAGGGCGATGGGGCCGTGCTTCAATTCGCCGGCGGCGTAGCCTTCCGCGTGGATGTAGGAAAGCTCCTTGAGCTTCAATGCGCCTTCCAGCGCCAGCGGATAGCTGGTGTCGCGGCCGAGATAGAGCACGTGGCGAACCTGCGCGATATCGCGGGCGATCTTCTCGATCCTGTCGCTGAGCTTGAGCACCTGGCTGGCAAAACGCGGCGCCTCGGAAAGCTCGCGTACCATCGCGCTTTCCTGCTCCGGCGAAAGCACGCCACGAGCCGCACCGGCGCGTACCGCCATCGCGGCCAGCACGGAGAGCTGGCAGGTAAAAGCCTTGGTCGATGCCACGCCGATCTCGGGGCCGGCCAGCGTCGGGAAGATACCGTCGGATTCCCGCGCGATGGTGGAGTCGCGCACGTTGACGATGGCGCCGATAGATACGCCTTCCTTGCGGCAATAGCGCAACGAGGCCAGCGTGTCCGCCGTCTCGCCAGACTGGGAAACGAACAGCGCCGCGCTCGCTTTCGTCAGCGGCATTTCGCGGTAGCGGAACTCGGAGGCGATATCGATATCCACCGGAAGGCGCGCATAGCGTTCGAGCCAGTATTTGCCGACAAGCCCGGCCAGATAGGCGGTGCCGCAGGCCGAGATGACCAGCCGGTCCGTATTGGCGAAGTCGAACGGGCTTTCGGCACGGCGCGCCTTGCCTTCGGTAAAGTCCAGATAGTTCGCAAGCGTGTGGGAAATCACCTCCGGCTGCTCATAGATCTCCTTCTCCATGAAATGCCGATGGTTGCCCTTGTCGACGAGGTAGCTCGTGCCGACGGATTTCTGGCGACGCCGCTCGACCGGATAGCCGGCCATGTCGAATATCTTGACGTCGTTGCTGCGCACCACAGCCCAGTCACCATCTTCCAGATAGGTGATAGAATCGGTGAAGGGCGCCAGAGCGATGGCATCGGAACCCAGGAACATCTCGCCCTCGCCGTGGCCGATGGCCAGCGGCGGTCCGTTGCGCGCTCCGACGATCAGATCTTCGTCTCCACGGAACATGATGGCGAGCGCGAACGCCCCTTCCAACCGCAGGAGCGCGCGGCGCGCCGCTTCCACCGGCTCGGCTCCACGATCCATTTCGCGGGTGACGAGATGTGCGACGACTTCCGTATCCGTCTGCGAGACGAACTCGAAACCGTCCTTCTTCAGTTCCTCCCGCAACTCGGCGAAATTCTCGATAATGCCGTTATGCACGACCGCGACATCGCGGGAGAAATGCGGATGCGCGTTCGTCTCGTTCGGCACGCCGTGGGTCGCCCAGCGTGTATGGCCGATGCCGATATGCCCGCCAAGAGGCGTATCCTTCAGGCGGCGCTCAAGGTTCACCAGCTTGCCTTCGGCTCGCAGGCGAGACAGCTTTCCATGCTCGATGGTCGCCACGCCGGCGGAGTCATAGCCGCGATATTCGAGGCGTTTCAGCGCATCGACAATCAACGGCGCGACAGGCGTCTGGCCGACAATCCCAACTATTCCGCACATGCTTCAATCGCCCCGGTTTCGCCCTGCACCCGGACTTAATTTAGGAAGCGCCCGGACATTCAGGAAAATCAAAATTGCTTTCAGCTCATTGCAGCAAAGAAGCCGGCATTGTGGCAGATCGAAGTTGAAGGGCCGTTACCGCGCTTTCCTGGCGGCCAGAAGCCGTTCGCGCAGGATTTTTCCGCGTCCTTCCTTGGTCACTTGCCGGGCACGGCCAAACGCGATCGCGTCGCCGGGCACATTTTCGGTGATGACGCTGCCGGAGGCCACATACGCGCCATCTCCTATCGTGACAGGGGCGACGAGAGCGGAGTTGGAACCGATGAACGCTCCCGCGCCGATCTCGGTCCGGTGCTTGCCATAGCCGTCATAGTTGCAGGTGATGGTGCCCGCGCCGATATTGGCATCCGCGCCGATGAAGGCATCCCCGATATAAGTCAGATGATTGACCTTCGCCCCCGGCTCGACGCGCGCATTCTTCACCTCGCAGAAATTGCCCACCTTGGCTTTCTCCGCAATGTCCGCACCCGGCCGCAGCCGCGCAAACGGCCCTACCTGCGCTCCCGCCGCGACGGTCGCGCCTTCGATGTGGGAGAAGGCATGGATGACGGCCCCGCCTTCGATCTTTACGCCGGGACCGAACCAGACATTCGGCTCCACCACAGTATCAGGTCCGATCTCGGTGTCGTGCGAGAAATAGACGGAGTTTGGATCGAGCAGCGAAACGCCCGCAAGCATCGCCTTCAAGCGCGCCCGCCGCTGCCAGATCGCTTCCGCCGCAGCCAGTTCCGCCCTGTTGTTGATGCCTAGCACATTGTCCTCACTCGCCTCCGTGGCAACCACCTTCAGGCCCGCAGCATGGGCTATGGCGACGATGTCGGTCAGATAATATTCGCCTTTGGCATTGGCATTGCCAACCTTGCACAGAAGATCGAGAGCGTGCGCTCCCGAGATGGCCATAATGCCGCCATTACAATAGTTTATGTGCCTTTCCTCATCCGAACAGTCACGATCTTCACGGATCGCTACAAGCCGGCCGCCATCCTCGATCAGCCGGCCATAGCCGGCCGGCTGCTCCGTGCGGAACCCCATGACCGCCACATGCGCTCCGGCAGCCAGCTCCGCGCGGGCGGCGCGCAACGCATCCGCTTCGACCAGCGGCGTGTCGCCGAACAGGACCAGCACATCGTCATATCCGCGGGCGATTGCCGGCTTTGCCGCCAGAACCGCATGAGCCGTACCCAGCCGCTCGGCCTGCTCATATGCTTCCGCGCCCGGCAGGTAGGGATCGAGCGCCTTGCGCACCGCGTCGCTGCCGCGTCCCGTCACCAGCGCGATGTCGCCGCCGCCGGCTCCAAGTGCTGCCCTTGCCACATGCACGACCATCGGAAGCCCGGCAATCGGGTGCAGGACCTTCGGCAAGGCGCTTTTCATGCGCGTCCCCTCTCCGGCAGCGAGGATGACGCTCAGGCACGATCTCTGGCTCATTTTCCATCTCGTGAGTGATGACCGGCGCCTTCTCTAGCACCGACCGCGCCAAGCTCCAATCGGCTGCGGATCAGCCGAGCATTCCGAGTGCGGGGAAGGTTTCCAGCAACCAATAGGACGCGGTCTGGATGCCACCGGTGATGATGAGCATGCCGGCCGCGACCAGAAGCCCGCCCATAGTCTTTTCGACACGGCCCAGATGAATGCGAAAGCGTGACAGAAACCGCATGAATGCACCGGAAAACAGGGCTGCGAGAAGAAACGGTATGCCCAGCCCCGCCGAATAGACGGCCAGCAGGAACGCACCTTCGCCTATGGTTTCGCGCCCTCCCGCCAAAGTGAGGATCGGCCCCAGCACAGGCCCGATGCAGGGTGTCCATCCGAAGGCGAAGGCCAGTCCCATGACATAGGCGGCAGTCGTGCTCGCCGGCCGTCCGGCCGCGTTGAAGCGTGCCTCGCGCGACAGGAACGGGATTCGGATGATGCCCAGAAAGTTCAGCCCCATGACGATGATGGAAATGCCCGCTACAATTGCCAGTTCCTGCTGCCACATCCGCAACAGGCTACCTATGGTGGACGCGCCCGCGCCCAACGCCACGAACACTGTCGAAAATCCCAGAACGAAGGCCAGCGATGCCGAAAGCAAGGCGACGCGTGCGCCGGCGGCGTGGCCCTCAGCCCTGAAATCGTCAACCGACACACCGGCCATATAGCAGAGGTAGGGGGGGACGAGAGGAAGGACGCAGGGCGAGAGGAACGACAGCGCCCCCGCGCCGAGCGCGCTCACCATGCCCACATCGACAGCCATCGGCTTGCTATGTCTCCCGGATATGCGCCTGCGCAAAAGAACTATGCGTCACGCATATAAAGGCTGGGTGGGCCACGGCCAAATCACCAAAGCGTGGCAAAGGGCCGCTGCTGCCTGCCCGGGTCAGCGCGCGGCGGCCGTCGTCGCCACGGGTGCCGGCATCGAATTGCCCAGAGACAGGCGCGCGACCCAATATTGAACCACCAGCGCCATGCCAAGCAGCGCGCCATCGGCCAGGGGGCCGGTGTGGATGATGTCCTTGTAGAGCTGCAACGCCAGCGCCAATACCGAACCGACAGCAAAGACTGGCAGGCTGCTGCGCCCCATTACCGCCAGCGGATGCGCAAATACCGACCGGGAAGCGTTCATCACCCAGTTCAGGTTTATCAGCACATAGGCCACGGCTAGGATGTGCAGCAGGCGCGGCAGCGGCAGATAGGATTTGTCGAAACTGCCGACATAGAAAGGCACATATTCGGAACCCGGAAGCGGACCGAGCGCCTGCCTTGTCCACACAAGCGAGAAAAGCAGATAGGCTATCGCCACCCCGAACAGCCAGGGGCTGTAAGGTACGAGCGGCCTGCCCTGCCGCGCGGCGATACCGCCTGCGATACCCACAGCAAAAAGAAGCTGCCACGCCAACGGATTGAAAAACCAGCCGCCATTGCCGGGATAATTAGGCAGGTTGAGGCGGAAGGTGCCGGCCAGCACCCAGACCGCTATTGCGATGCCGATCATCGTCGGAATGCTGCGCAGGCCGATCATCACATATCCGGCGCCCAACATCATCAGCACGACGTAAAGCGGCAGGATATTGAAATAGGCGAGTTGGTGCCCGAGCATGGCTACGCCGAGTATGGCCTCCAGCGGCTTCTCCGCGATGGCGAGGAAATTGACACGGAAGGCAAGGTCGAACGTATCGAAAAGTGAAATGCCGAGACCGAGCAGCGCGATCGCCTGCCCGATGATGAGAAGGTGCACGAGATAGAGCTTGCGAGCGCGGCGCCACATCCGCAAAGCGGCGCTCAGGAAACCATCCGTGCGAAAACGCCCGGAATAAGCGAGCCCGCAGGCAATACCCGACATCAGCACGAAACCTTCCGCTGCATCGGAAAACCCGAAATTGCGCGAAGTCAGGTGCTCGTAGATGTTTCCGGGCACGTGATTGATGAAGATCATGACCAGCGCAAGGCCGCGCAGGACGTCAAGGCGAGGATCGCGCCGCAGGGCGTTTGGAGGGGAGAATTGCTGCAACGGGAATCTCCTTCAGCGTGTGAACGCCACAGGAAGCCCATCCGTTCCCTGCTTTATCGACGTGTCTTGTCTTTGATCTGCATCGAGCGCGAACCCGTCCCGCTCCCATAGCTGCAGAATAGCCTCCTGCTCCCGGATAACGGTGTCCGGTGCCATATCCTGTGGCGTGGCGAACAATCCACGATAGTGGTCGCCCTTCTGCTTGATCGGTTTCGATGTGTGGTGAATGAGAAGCGGCGCCACCAGCATGGGAATTCCGACCGGCAGCAGCCAATAGAAGATATCCGGGGTGAATTCCCGGCTCATCAGGATCAGCGCGCAACCCGAAACCGTGATCCACCACGAGGCGTCCCAAGCCTCCCGAAGCCCGATGGTTCCGCCCTTGCGGTTCGACGCCGGCCAACCGCCATCTGCTCCCAGCAGCACCTGCACGACGGATCGGCTCTGATACATCAGCATCAGAGGCGCGAGCACGCTCGACCAGAGGATTTCCGCAACGACGCCTGCCAGAGCGGAGAGATTGCCACCGAATGTGCGATTTATCCCGAATATCAGGCTGCGCAGGAAAATCAGGACCTTGGGGCCGATAAGAATGCCGACCACGCCGGTCAGCAACGTTATCGCCTGAACATGCTGCACCTGCGGGAAAACCGGCGGACGGGCGGGCTCGGGGAAATAGTTGGGCTCGTCTATGAAGAACGGAGAGAGGATCGCCGCGATCAGGAACAGCGCCCAGATCGGCGAAGACACATAGGCCAGAATGCCCTGCACAAAGACGAAGCGGCTCCACGGCTTCAATCCGGGAGCGGAAATCAGCCTTCCATGCTGGAGATTGCCCTGGCACCAGCGGCGATCCCGCTTGGCGTAGTCCACGACATTTTCCGGCCCCTCCTCGAACGAGCCTTCGAGATCCGGGTCGAGCCGGACAATCCAGCCGTTCCGCGACAGCAGCGCCGCCTCGACATAGTCATGGCTCAATATGTGCCCGCCGAAAGGCGGCTTTCCGCTCAGAGCCGGCAGGCCGCAGCTTTGCGCGAAAGCCGTGGTGCGAACGATGGCGTTGTGGCCCCAGAACGGCCCCACCTCACCCTGCAACTCGGCAACGCCTTGCGCGAAGGCAGGAGAATAATAATTTGCCGAAAACTGGACCGCGCGGCCGAACCAGGACCGCGCATGGATGACCTTGGGCAAGGTCTGGAGCAGGCCAAGCCGTGGTTCGGCTTCCATACGCAACACCATCTCCACCATCGTCTCCGCCGCGACGAGGCTGTCCGCATCCAGTATGATCAGATGTTCGTAGCGCGCGCCCGAGGTACGGATGAAATCGGCGATATTGCCGGCCTTCTTGCCGATATTCGCGCTGCGCCGGCGATAGAAAAGCTGGTCGCTTCTGCTGATCTCCTGCCGCAGCTTGGACAGCCAGATGATCTCCAGATCGCCGATCTCGTCGCTGGTGGTGTCCGACAGGATGACGAAATCGAACCACTCCTCCTTGCCGGTGCGCGCCATGCTGCGCATCATGGCCGCCACATGCGAAAATGTCTTGGCGGGATCCTCGTTGTAGATGGGGATGAGGACAGCAGTACGGACCCTGAGTTCGGTCCTCTCGATGCGCCGCGGCCTGCGGGCATAATTCCCGAAAATGCCGTTCACGGCTATCGACGCACCCCAAGCGAGCCAGGCCGTGCTGAGCGCCAGCAGGCCGATCCTGAAGAAGTCGATAGCCTGGGTGCCATCCGACAACAGGACATTAGCCGCCAGCACGGATGCCAACGCCGCCACCACGAAGCTGAAGGCGAAGGACAGGACACGTCGCGATGCCGTCACTGCATTCATCAAAACGCGACCCGCCTGGCCTCTTCAGCCCGGCAAGTCCTCCGGTTCAACCTACATCCGGTCAGCTTCAGGCCGGCCAAGCCAAGGGCAGGAACCTGCGCCATCCGCGCACCGGAGACGCTACACGTTCCAGTTGCTGCTCGGGCATCGCCATTGGCGCGGCTGGCAATTCGCACAGCGATGCCATTTCCCGGAAACGTTTCATAGGATCAGCTTGCTCGGTCATCGTCCGGCCTCCACTGATACAACCAGATTTCAGACATTCTCGTTCCCGCCTGCGACAAATACGCACTCAGCTCCACCGGGATCTCGCCCGGATTCTGTATGTCGATCACGAGACGCCAGTGGCCGTTCGCCTCTATACGCGACAGCGTGGTTTCCCGGATCTCCGCATTGTTGGCCTTGACCGTGCTTTCGATTTCGGCGCCATCCGCGGCAAGGCGTGCGAGCGGACCGCCGTCGAAATCCACGACGAATTTGTGAAGGCCGTCATCGTTTCGAGAGCCGGAAACCCCGCCGTGGCCGCCGCGCACCGCTATAGCACGTGCGAGATTGGCGTCGTCATCGGCAAGCGCCCCCCAACTCAGCCTGTAACGATATTCCAGAGCCTTTCCGGCAGTCATGTCGCCTTCGGGAACCCAGAAGGCAACGATGTTGTCGTTCACCTCGAGTTCCGTCGGAATCTCTATCAGGGTGATGTTACCCTTGCCCCAATCGTCCATCGGCTCGACCAGAAGCGAAGGCCGCCGCTCATAGTGCGCCCCGGCGTCCTGATAATTCTCGAATGCCCGGTCGCGCTGGAAAAGACCGAACCCCTTCGGGTTCTCCTCCCCGAAGAACGAGGTTGCAAGCCGTGCCGGGTTGTTCAGGCTACGCCAGACTTCCTCGCCGTTCCGCCGGATGATCTTCAACCCGTCACTGTCATGGACCGCGTTACGGTAGTCGTGGAAGCGGCTGCGGTTGTTCTCCGCGAACAGGAACATGGACGTCAACGGCGCTATGCCGAGCCGGCTTATATTCTCGCGCAGGAACAGCCGCGCGGTCACTTCCATTTGCGTCGCCTTGCCGGGCGTGATCACGAATTGATAGGCGCCGGTCACGCTGCGGCTGTCGAGCGTCGCCCAAAGCGTAACGCGTCCCGCGTCGGGAGACGGCATTTCGACGTAGAAGCTGTCAAAGCGAGGAAACTCCTCGCCTTCCTGGGTCGCCGTATTCACGGCAAGGCCACGGGCCGACAGGCCGTAACTCGTGTCGCGTCCAAGCGCCCGGAAATAGCTGGAGCCGAGGAACGTGACGAGCTCATCCATGACGCCCGGACGGTTGAGCGCATACATCAGCCGGAAGCCGGCCACACCCGGCATCTCGACACCCTGAAAGCGCGCCGCATCCAAAGGCGGCCTATATTCATAGTCTTCCGCCGTGAACACCATTGGCCGGGCCGTCCCGCCTTGCACGGAGTAAAGGAACACGGGCTCCTTGAAGAGCCAGCCCATATGGAAGGCATTGATCTCGAACGGCGACTGCCCTTTCCAGACGGCGCGATCCTTCCTGAACGCGATGGACCTGTGCTCGTCATAGCCCAGATTGGCGATGACCTCGGGCAATTGCGGAGGTGTCGCCTGGTATGGCTCGCCCGCACGCGCACGCATGCGCTCGGTCAGCACATCAAATGAAAAAGGCTCTCCGGCCGGCGCGGGCTGCGCAATGTCCTGAGCGCGGACTTGCGAAGGCCATCCGGGCACAAGGATTGCAGCTGCGGCAGAGCTTAGAAGGAAAGCACGCCGGTCCATATAGTCTCCTGAAATTCTTACGTGCTCCTGAAAATGCGGCTCGGCCATCGTTTAGGAAAATGATGGTGTTGCATCCGCAGGACGTGGATGCTGCAACGCAATAATGCGGCAATCAAGCGGCAGGTTCCCCACCGAAATGATAAAATTTTCGCAACAGCCTGTTTCGGTTGGTGATCGATCGATGAGCAAGCCGATTTTTGTCATAGTCACACCTTAAATCCTTACAGTCGCTACGATATCGCCTGAGCGTTTTGCAGGCCCTCGCCACCTGTCTAGGCGCCATCCGTGTCCACATTTTGCCCGCGGCTAAAATGTCGCAACGAAATGTCTGACGAGTTGGCCGAGCGCCTTCGCTGACCCAAGATTTTCAAAGATGCTGGAAATATGGTGAGCGCGCTGGGGCTCGAACCCAGGACCTACTGATTAAAAGTTTGCCTAGACGCCATATAATGACGCATGGTTAAAATTGGCAAGGCTTGAATCACATTGAAAATCATTGACAAAATCGTTTCCCCCAATTAGTAGGCATGGGCAACGCGGGGCTCAACACGGCATACGTGTTTCCCCGGTGTTTCCCGAAGGAGCTTCCTACTGATGGATAATCGGACTCGCCTCACAAAAACGGCCGTAGATGAGGCCCAGCCGCGCGCCAAAGAGTTTGTGATCTGGGATACGTCCATTGCGGGCTTTGGGCTTCGCGTCAGGCCGACCGGCGGGAAGTCATTCATATTTACCTACCGCACGGCAGGCGGGCGGTCAGGGCGCGTCCAGCGTGTCACCATCGGCAACGCCGCACGTATGAAGGTCGATCCCGCAAGAGAACGCGCTAAGGAACTCGCAGGGCAGTATCACGGCGGCGTTGATCCTGCTGCGCAGGCGGCGGCGGAGAAGGAGGAGATTGTTGCCGACCGCAATGCTCCGACAATTTCTAGCCTTCTCGACCGCTTTCTGGAGGACCATGCGAAGGCCACGCTCAAGGAGAAAACATGGTCGGAGTACGAGAGGATCATCGACAAGATTCTGAAACCTCGCCTTGGTGACAAGAAGGTCGCGGCTGTCGAGCCGAAGGACGTTTCGGAAATGTATCAGGCGATCCGAGCGAAGCCGACGCAGGCGGCATTGGCAGTGCGCGTACTGTCATCAGCAATGACGATGGCTGAGGAGTGGGGCTTGCGGCAGGCTGGTAGTAATCCCTGCCGTATAAAGATGAAAGCCTCCAAGCGGCGGGAACGCCTGTTCAGCGATGCCGAAGTGGCGCGTCTCATGGCTACCATCGACGCCCACGAGGCGGCGAACAAGATGACAAAGCCTGTTGCGCTCGCATTGCGTCTCCTGTTCTCGACTGGATGCCGCGCAGGCGAAATCTGTGATTTGAGATGGTCCAACATTGACGCCGACGAAGGTTGGTTCGTTTGGGATGACCACAAGACGGATGACGGCGGTGCGCTTCGCAAGGCGATCACGCCCGAGGCGGTGAAGCTCCTAGAAGGAGCCGAGAGGTTTGAGGACGTTGAATATGTCTGCCCCTCGCCAGCAGGGAAACGCTTGCGCGTAGAAACCCTAGAGGCCGCATTCGAGCGCGTGATGAAGGCGGCGCACGTTCCTGCGAACACCAATGCGACCCTACATCTGATTAGGCATTGGTTCGCGACGAAGACCTATAGCGACACCAGCAATCCCCTCCATGTGCAAATGGCTATCGTGGGCCACAAGAGCGTCGCCACGGCTATGCGTTATGCGCACGTCGCGCAGGAGCAACTGAAAAGGGCCGCACAGCAGGCCGAGAAAAAGAGGATTGCAGCGATCAAGGCGGGCGAGCGCAGAGGTAAGGTTGTGCGACTTCCGGTTGTTGGTGGCCGATGATGACGAAATTTGCGGATGCACAGTGGGCGGCCGTAGAGACGATCATAGGAACGTCGCGGCCTAGCGCACGCGAAGATATCGAATGGTTGGGGAACCTCTACGCGCGCCACCCACGGCCAGAAGATGAGCGCGCGCGGTATGCTGATGAGATCGCCAGAATGCAGTCGATCAGCGATGGCATCCGCAACCTGAAAGCTGTCATCGAGACGGCTGGATGGGGCGACAATGCTTGGTCTCATTCGTTTGTCACCATGACGAAATCAATGGACGAGGTGACCGAGGAACTTGCGGAGGACATTGCCCATTTGAATGCATCCCGCCCCAAAACCCGCACCGACAGGGCACGAACATGGTTTTTGAATGCCCTGTGCCTTTATTGGTTCTATGCGCTCAAGCGCACTGAGAGAGGCGGGACGATCAATGGGCAACCGTCCAGCCCACTATATTCGTTTCTCATGGCGGCGACCGAACCTTGGTTTCGTGGCCGTCTGCCGCTTACCATCGAAATGGCGAGCCATGCGGCATCAGAATACCGTGGTCAAAAGCGGACTTCTGCAAAGAAGGTAGAGCCGCCCATCGATCCCGCCATGTTTTACGGATGCCGTTTGCCAGACGAATTCGACCTCGTTATTGCTTTCGATGAAAGCAAGGCGAATTACATGGCGTGAAACCGCGCTGAATTTCGCAACGTCCAAAGCGAAATCACCCTGAATATATCTCTCCCACATTGGTTCCATCCGAACGTGGGAGACACTTTTGAATTCACATTCTCACCATCTGCTTTCGCCCGCATCGGCGGCCGAATATCTCGGCACGGCAGATGCCCCCGTATCTGTCGCGACCTTGAACTGGTGGAGGGTGAAAGGGCGCGGCCCGACCTTCGTCAAGATCGGCCGTCGCGTCTTCTATCGTCAGTCTGACCTTGATGCCTTCATCTCGGCAGGGATCACGAATCCCGAGGCGGTGCGCCAGTGAACGCCGTCGAGATTGCCCGCCTGCGCCAGCAGGCCACCGAAGCCCGCGATAAGCTCGATTGCCTTCTGGATGCCCGAGAGGCCGCTCAGGAAGGTGCTGGGCTGGCTCCGTCACCCAAGGAAGTAGATCGCGCCCGCGCCGCCCTTGAAGCCGCTGAGGCCCTTCTCCGCATTGCAGAGAGGGAGGCCCAGTGATGGAAGACGCTTCCGATAACATCCCGATCGACGCCGACGACCTCGAAATCATCTGCGACGAACTGAACGACATCGAGGAGGAGGCCAAGGCAGCCCTGTGGCAGGTGAAGAACCTCCGCGAGGAAATCGCGGAAGTGCTCGGCATCGACACCTTCGACTGGCGCAAAGCTCCACGCAACATTCAGGACGCTTTGCGCGACATCGAGGAAGCTTTCGAGACGATCGAGACCAACGCGAACCATGCGGCCAGGAAGGCATGCAGCGCACTTGTTGCGTCCTACACGGAGGACGAGGCTTGAGCGTCATAGAGCTTTTCCCGACCCGACCGGCAAAATACATTGAGGCAACCGCCACGACGCGCCGGCATCTGCGGCATTACGAGGTTGTTGCAGTCTTCCATGACGGCTCCCGCGAGTTGCTGTGGTCGGGGCCGTGGCGCGACGAGGCGAACGCACAGGTTCGCCGCGCTATGGAGAGATTCAATACCGACAAAACGCGCGTAGTCCGCGAGGATGACGGGGGCGATCAGTGAGCGATTCCCGGATCGACTTCTTGTCGGCGGGCACTGCCGCCCGCTTCAATACTCTCCGCGACGAGTGGCGGGCAGCGGCATCTAGCAGTAAGGCCAATAGGGCTGGCATGAGGGTTGCCACAGTCCTGCCCGGATTTGTGAACCGTGAATACGGCTACGCCTTCCCGACCGACGAGGATCTTTCCAGCGCGCTCGAATGCGACAAGAAGACTGTCCAGCGCGGGCTTGGTTCGCTGGAGAAGGTTGGCCTGATCGAGCGGCAGGACATGCCCAAGCGTAACGATGCCGGCCGCATGATTGGCAAGCTTCGCCGCATCTACCTCACCCTACCAGAAGCGCCCGCAAATGCCGTGCCGAAGGGACAAATCACCGAAGGGACAACCGCTCTACCGAAGGGACAGAAACAGGCCACCGAAGGGACAGACGGGGTGGTCTATATACTTGATAAGGATACCCCTGACACAGATTCCACAGTCATAGGTAGAAAGGTTAGTGCTTACGCGTACACGCCCACGCGCGAGGGAGAGCCGCCTGTCTTCCGTGGTGATATTGCCTTCCTCAATGGCTTTGACCGCGCTGTCATCGAACTGACTGATGGCAAGGATATCGGCGCCGGCGAGATTGAGCGCCTCGTTCAACAGGCATTCGATCAGACTACCGACGCCGACGAACTGAACATGCCCGTCCATTGGCGGGAGATATGCCGGCTCCGTCAGCCAGAGACGGCAACATGGTTCCGGTCCCGCGCTGGGCAGTTGATCCACAGGAGGGCGGCCTAATGGCAGGACACGCCCTTCAAGTTCCCCTTCAACTACAGCCTGCTACCAGCCGCGAAGGCTGCCTCGGCTACGTAGGAGGACACGGCATCCAGTTTCTGGTTGCGCTTCCATTCCTCGTGTTGACGCCAGAAGGCCGCGTCCGCTTCCTTCCATTTGGTCAGGGCAGGTTCATACATGAACACGTCTTCGGCAGGCGTGTTCCTGATCGTCTCGGCCAGCACCGCGTTGTAACGGCTCACGTCCGCTGCGTCGCTAATACCCTTGAAGAATGGCCGCTGGTTACGTGCGAGCCATTCATCCTCCAGCGTCCGCTGTGTCTTGCCCGTCCGCACATATTCGTCGCACGCCCAACGTCTGTATCGCTCGATGTCCTCCAGCATATTGAGGTGATCGTGGGCCGCGTTGATCGGCTTGGGGTGGCCGCTGCGCTCGTATCCCCGCTTCAGGCGCGTCAGCACTACATCTCGCTTCTCCTCTGGGGTGACTGCATTCCTCTCGGCTCGTCTGTCTGCCAGCCATTGCGGCAGCAGACAGAGGCCAGCCAAAGCACCGAGCGCAGGCGGCAAAAACAATCCGAGTACGGGGTCAACCATGATCATCTCCATAGTGAGTCGATGCATAACCGCCATGCTTTGATTCAATCGTCAATAGCAATCTCAAGCATGCAATCAATTCATTTGAGATCAATGACGCAAGCAACAATCACAATGAAAGGACATGCCAAAGGATAGGTGCCATGAATCATAAAATATCATCTTTCGACAATGGACCGCGCGTCCCGGTGAGCGCGAAAAGTCGCAGAATTGGACAACAAAAGTTGCCTCTCAAACCAAGCCCAAAAGGAAACTACGCATGAACATCGCAGACGAATACAACGCCACGGAAGGCGCTATCGCAGTCGTTGAGAAGGTCGTGAATGGCTGGATCAAGACGGGCTACCCGCTCGAAATCCTCAGTGACTGCCTCCTGACCGCCTACGTCGATATCTCGACCGACGATGCCGGCCGCGAGGCCACCGCGAACCTTTTGCGGAAGATGGCCGATGCCGTCGAGCGCGGCGAAACCGGCGATGTCCTCACCTCGATCAAGCCCCACTGACGGAGACGCGACTATGGCTAAATTCGACCCTGATATTCGCCCTGATCCTGAAACTGAAGCCGCCCGCCGTGAAGTGCTCGCGGCCGTCCGTGCCCTTCGCAAGAAGGTTGGAGACGGCGCGGCCGGGCGCTGGCTCCGTGACCATGCCGACGCGCTTCTACGGCTCGATGTCTCCATGACGCGAGCCGATGGGGCGCTGGAGAAGCACGCGGACAACGAAGCGCGCATGCTCCAGCGGTTGGAGCGTGAGCAGCGCCGGATCGAGGAGTGGCGGCGCACGATGCGCGACCGCTCGTAGTGCATGGATTGACAAACGATGCGGAAAGGACTATATTCCTTGCACATACCGATTGATCGTAGCCCGCGCAACGCGGGGGCGGTGCAATCGAACCCCTCGCACCCGCCGGCGCAAGGCCGGGGCCACGAGGCAACCGCTGAGGCGCTAGGCGCTTCGGCTGATGCTGTTTGTGGAATCGCGAGGTAGATATGAATCCACACAACATAAACGTAACCAGCATTCGCCATGCGGACGCAATCGCGTTCGTCGCGAATGAGGCCGATATAGCGGCTGGTCGCATCGTTGGGACCGCCTGTCACTTCGGCAGGCAGAACCTCAACGGCTGGACGTTGGCTCATGGCTCGCTAGACCGATGGATTGGCGATTTCCAGCGTCAGGGGCGCAAGCTCCCAATGCTCTGGTCGCACGATCCCAGCGAGCAAGTCGGTAGCTTCGACTCCGCGCGGATCGAAGGTGATCGGTTGATCTTGGGCGGCCGTCTGAATCTCAACGTCCAGAGGGCGAAAGAGATCAGGGCGCTAATCCTGGCCGGCGATACCACGGGCCTTAGCATCGGGGCCGATGTCGATACCAACGATGTCGAGCACAACCGCGGTGGGTTGGTCTTCCACCGGGCTACCCTGATGGAAACCTCCGTTGTGGGGATGCCTGCCGACACGGAGGCACGTATCAGCGTGGCCGCGTCAGCTTCCTCGATCACCACGCGTGCTGCCTTTGAACGCTTCCTGAAGCAGCACGGTTTCTCTGGTGCATCTGCATCGGGGATCGCCGCGCGCGGCTGGAGCGGCGTTTCCAAGGCGGCCTCGCAGGCGGCCGAAACCCATCAAACCCAAAAAGCAATCAAGGCCCGAATTGAAGCGGCTATCGCCGAGATCGCGGCCATTCGAAAGGAATATTGAAATGGAAAACGAAGAAATCATGGCTGCGTTTGAGCAGCACCACAGCGTTACCGCTGACACGATCAGGGAGTTGCAGGACTCTATCGATCGCGTTGAGGCAAAGGTGAACCGTCCGGGTAGCGGATCGTTCAACGCAGTTGCCGGCGACCATGAACGCCGCGAAGCGCAGGCCGCGTTCGCTACGTTTATCCGTACGGGCGATGCAGCCGAATTTCAGGCAGGCATGTCGGGCGTGTCTGATCCCGATGGCGGCTATACCATTCCTAGCGTCCTCGCTGACCAGATCATTGATCTTCTCGTCAATGTGTCGCCCATGCGCCGGCTCGCAAGGGTGGAGCGTGTAAGCTCTCCCGATTTTTCGCTCCCGATCAACAAGCGTGGTGCGTCGTCCGGTTGGGTCACGGAAACGGGTGACCGCACGGCGACGGCCAGCCCCGCACTTGGCTTGGTGTCTCCCAAGAGCACCGGCCTGTATGCGAACGTGCCGGTGACGAATTGGCTGTTGCAGGACTCGAAATATGACATCGGTAAGTTCGTCATCGAGAACATGATCGATGAATTCTCTGCCCAAGAGGGTAGCGCATTCGTCGTTGGCGATGGCGCGGCCGGGAAGCCGAAGGGCTTTCTCACCGAAGCGCAGAGTGCCGCAGCCGATGACAGCCGCCCGTTTGGCACCTTGCAGACGGTCAACACCGGTAATGCGACCGCGATCACAGCCGACAGCTTGATCGATACCGTTTACTCCCTGCGGTCACCGTATCGACAGGGCGGCGGTGTTGCCTGGCTGATGAACTCGACGGTGATCAGCACGGTTCGAAAGCTGAAAAACGGCTCAGGCGATTTCCTGTGGGCAGACAGCCTTCAGGAAGGCCAGCCGGCGCGTCTCCTCGGCTACCCGGTTGAGGAGGTGGAGGACATGCCCGGTATCGGCGCGGGTACGACTCCCATCGCCTTCGGAAACTGGCGCAGGGGCTACGTCATTCTCGACGTTCACGGGATGACGGTCCTGCGCGATCCGTTCTCGCGGAAGGGCTTCACGTCCTTCTATGTAGAGAAAAGGACCGGCGGCTGCGTTTTGGACAGCAACGCTATCAAGCTCGTCCGAGTGGCTGAGTAACGAGATCGGTCGCCCCGTTCGTGGTTGAGTCGAGGGCGGCCGCTAGCTGCGCGCTGTTCTTCCCCAGCGCGCGCTCGGGGGCTGGAGATGACCGTGGTGGGCCGTCTCCAGCCCTTTCGATTCATGAGATTGCGAAAGGAAAGAATGATGCCTGTAGGCACTTTAAAAGTTTGGAATGATATCGGCTTCGGCTTCATCGCCGACGACAGCACTTATGGCGAGGGCGACATGTACGTTCACGCCAAGCAGTTTCGGAAGGCCGGGATTGAAGACCCCGCCGTTGGCGATGTTTTGGAATACGCGGTCGGACTTTGGAACGGTCGGAAAGAAGCCGTATCAATCGCCCGTATTGCACGAGGTGGTGAATGCGTCGCGTGAATTGGAACCCTGAGCAGGGCGGCACACTTGGCGCCCTACATGCCCTTGCGTCGGAATTCTCCCAGAGAGAGTTTGATCTTGGGACTAATGATTGCGTCGGTTTTTGTTGCGAGTGGCTGGAGATCGTCTCGGAAGGCTCCGTTTATCGGCCGCCCTATGATTTCTTTGAAGCGATCCGCATCATGAAGCAGCATGGCGGCGTCACCGGCCATCTCGCACCTGGGATGATAAGTGCGCTTGATTTCTATTGGCGACACCTGAATGTCTTCAGCATTGATACCGATATGGTCGATGAAGGAGATATTGCTCTCATAGGAGAAAGGAGGTGGCCAACGGCAATTATTATGTCATCTCCGACCACCGCGTTTGAATTATCTTTTCATGAGCGCGGAATTTTTCAAGTGGATGTTGATCCAAATGAAATCATTCATGCTTGGTCAATATCTTGGTATCGTGATGTGAATCATCATCACCTTAAGACAAATGCCAATAGTGAAAATAAAATATGATTTTGCATTGTGTTTTCTAGCGAAATATGCATAATAGTATCGTCTTTGTGGGCCGCGCATTCTTGATCGGATGCGTGGCCGTTTTCATGTCCGTAACGATGGAGGTTTGGACATGGGAACGAAGTTTGATGTTGTAGCCGCAATGTTTGCGGACCCGCGCTCGCTGTCAGATGAGCAACTGAGCATGGCCCGATTCATATTCGGGCGAGAACTCCTTGAGCGGAAGATTGATGCCAGGTTCCCGCTGGTGCCTGAGGAATGGGTTGATGTGCTCGACGCCATAGACGCCGATCCCGACCTTGAGCCGGACGCCGACGACGAAGATGGAGCCGATCAGGAGGACGAGAACGAGCACGGCGGCGCTGTTGATGATGAACCACACGACGACGAAGGCGATGCGGAGCCGTTTCTAGGCTGGCCCGAGGAATGTAGCCTGTATGACGACATGGCGGCGCTAGGCGTAACCACAATGGCCGTTGACGATCCTAACGATACCGACGCCCTACCGCTGGCAGGATCGCCGCTATGCTTTGCCGGAGACGGCAAGCGGGAGGCCCGCGAGTTGATCCGCAAGGCTCAGACGAAGGCGGGTTACTGGACACGGCGGAACGCGCTTAGGCTTTAGGCTGTGGCGTCTTTGGGGCCGATCCGCTTGGGGCGGCCTCCTCATTCGCCGCCTTGGCAGGTTGTGTAGGCTTGCCGCGATGTTCTGCAATCTGATGAGGCAAGTCGAATACAATCTTCAGAAGCGTTGTGAGGTAGTCTACGACTGCATTCGCGTCTTTGTTGCTAGTGCCGATTGAACCGATAGAAGGATGCGCATTGTCGTTGCCCAAAGCGCGAACTTCATGCGCCCATTCGATCATAACTGGGGGTAGAAATCCCTTTGCGCCAAGGTCGTTGATTTCCTCGTAAAGATTCTTCCCAACAGCATTCATATGACGCAGAGTAAGCTGCACTGCACTGCGCGCCATCAGGGCCGCTGCATCCCAATTCGATGCTTCAACGCTTCGCCGAGCCTGAAGCCAATATCGACCGACATCGTCAGGCCAATGTTTTGGCCATTTTGTCGTCTGCCTAAGCCACGGAACTTGGTGAAAATTCTGAAGGTCGGAACTGCCCATACCCCAGAATACTGAGGTCAGATTGCCGCACTGCTCACACTTCAACGTGTCATAGTGGAGTGTCTTACCTGTCGCGTTCTTGTTTGTAAGACGAGATTCAAACCGGAACCGCCCTGATTGGCCACAAAAGCCGCAATCAACTAGGTCAATGCGGAGATCGCTGCCATACGTCCTGTAGCCTGATCCTTCGCCAATATCCCACCAACTCATCTAGCTCCCCATCTTCCCGACCCGTGGTGCGGCTCCCGTAAGTGGCTTTACTTCTTTCTGGTATCGAATGTCAGAAGAGGTTTACCGCCATCTCGGCTCCGCTCATCTGCATTTGCCCATAGTTGCCAAGCGGGTATCGGAGCGGACGCATCCGAACTCGGCTCGAATCCCCATGTTTCAAGATTGAGATGATACACTCGTGTTGGATTGTTGGGATGCTTGACTGGCATCGTCATTCTGGATTCGGCAACGAACACGACACCGCACACGTTTCGGTAGTTGTCGTTGCCTATTGCAGATTCACCTATATCCAGCGGCTCCAGCACCCAATCCGAACCGAAGTTGCACACCTTTCCGAGTGAGGGGAGCATGACTACCATCGATCCCAGCTGAGGAATAACCGGTTGGAGGGTCAGTACTGGAAAGTCATTATTTTCAGTCCTTCCAAGGACGAACGCCAGCGCAAATTGAGATGAATCGTCCAACCGTACCAAATCGCCGGCTTTCGCTTCGACCAGATTTTGAACCTTGAAGTTGGTTTTGACTGGCATCGTCGCCCTCCCATTGTTCCCCGCGCCGATTATGGCAGCGACCGGAAAAATGGGAAAGTTCTTTGCAGTGCTGCCCCGGTGTTGCCCTGATCCCATTTCGGGAAACACGGAATTAGTGCAGGTTATCAAGATATTGGATTTGCTTGGTTTTTGGTGAGCGCGCTGGGGCTCGAACCCAGGACCTACTGATTAAAAGTCAGTTGCTCTACCGGCTGAGCTACGCGCTCTCGCGGAGCGCGGAACTTGCCCCGAAAGTGCGGCGGAACATAGGGAGAGAGCCCCGAAGGGTCAACCTGAAAAACGAGCGCAGCCGCCATCTGAGAGTCATTGGCGCGAAGCCGAATTGGAAGCTCGGATTGGCGAAACGCGTTCACGAGGATAGTCTGCATTCAGACCGATGGATTACGGGCACTCTCATAGTCGCGCCGCAATCCGGAACCAAGGATTGCAGCAGGACGTTTGATACCATCAGGAAACCGTGGGTTTCTCTCAGGGAGATAAAAATGCTCAGGAAGTTGACAGCAGCCTTTTGCGCGTTTGCCGTTGCTACGCCGATTTTTATGGTAGCACCAGCCTTTGCGCAGCAATCGCCGCGCGACTATGTAGTCCAGGCGCAGTACGACGCCAGCCGCGGCCGGCCGGATGTCCGCTGGTATCGCGATGGACCCGGCCCGCGCTGGAATGGGAATAGAGATCGCCCCCCGCGCTGGAGCCGCGACGATGACCGCCGTGGTTGGTATCGCGGGCATCGCGGCTATCGGGAGCGTCGTCCCGGCTACCGTTATCACAATGGCTGGTGGTTCCCGCCGGCGGCGTTCGCGCTCGGCGCGATCGTGGGCGGCGCGATTGCCAATTCCCCGCCTCCGCAACCAGCCTATCGCGGCAGCAACGCGCACGTACAGTGGTGCTATGATCGTTGGCGGTCGTATCGCGCCTATGACAACACCTATCAGCCCTATAACGGCCCGCGCCGCCAGTGCGTATCGCCTTATAGCTGATCGAAAGATCAAAATGAAAGACCCGCTTCGGCGGGTCTTTTGTATTTGTGCTAGGCGTTGCTCATCGTCCGCCGCACGGCATCGCGCCAGCCTTTCAGCAATCGCTTCCGTTGCCTGTCGTCCATGTCAGGCATGAAGCGCCGCTCCAGAGTCCAGGCCCTGGCGAAGCCGTCCTTATCCGGCCAGAGCCCGGCAAAGGAAGCGGCGAGCCAGGCTGCGCCGAGCGCAGTTGTCTCGTGGATGATGGGCCGATCCACCGGCACGTCCAGAATGTCCGCCAGTCGCTGCATGGTCCAGTCGGAAGCCGCCATCCCGCCGTCAACACGCAAGACGGTTTCCGCCTCCCCCGACCGCCAGTCCCTGCGCATCGCATCGAGCAAATCCCTCGTCTGAAAAACGACGGATTCGAGCGCCGCCCTTGCAAGTTCAGAGGCCCCGCTGTCGCGCGTGAGTCCGAAGATCGCGCCGCGAGCGTCGGCGTCCCAGTAAGGCGCGCCGAGGCCGACGAAAGCGGGAACGAGATAAACCTGCTCCGCCGCATCCGCTCCGGCGGCCAGCCGGTCGCTATCCGCCGCCGATTTTATGATGCCCAGCCCATCGCACAGCCATTGCACAGCCGCCCCCGCGACGAAGATCGAGCCTTCCAGCGCATAGGTCGTCTGTCCGTCGAGACGATAGGCAATGGTGGTCAGCAGCCGGTTCCGAGAGCGCACCATGTCCGCGCCGGTGTTGAGCAGAGCGAAACAGCCGGTGCCGTAAGTCGCCTTCATCATGCCGGGCGCAAAGCAAGCCTGCCCTAGGGTCGCGGCCTGTTGATCGCCCGCAATACCCAGAACGGGAATGCCGGCGCCGATCACCGAACTGTCGGTCACACCGAATTCGGCCGCAGAATCGAGCACCTGTGGCAGCATGGATCGAGGCACGCCGAAAAGCCGAAGCAAATCATCGTCCCAATCGTTGGCGGCAATATTGTAAAGCATGGTCCGGGACGCATTTGTCGCGTCGGTCGCGTGGATCCTGCCGCCTGTCAGCCGCCAGATAAGGAAACTGTCGACAGTGCCGGCCAGAAGCTCGCCGCGTTCCGCGCGGCGGCGCGCGCCCCTGATATGATCCAGCATCCAGCGAATCTTGGTAGCGGAAAAATACGGGTCGATCAGCAGCCCGGTCTTGCGCGCGATTTCCGCCTCATGCCCCCGCCGGCGCAGCTTATTGCATAACGCCGCCGTGCGGCGGTCCTGCCAGACTATGGCGTTGTGGATCGGCTCACCCGTCGCCTTGTCCCAGACGATTGTTGTTTCGCGCTGGTTGGTGATGCCGATGGCCGCGATGTCGGAGGGCGCGATGCCAGCCTCGGCAATCGCCGCTTTCATCGACCATACGACGGACGACCAGATTTCCTCGGCGTCCTGCTCCACCCATCCCGAGGCCGGATAGATAGAGGCGATTTCCTTCCGGCCGGTCGTGACACGCCGCATATCGGCGTCGAACAGGATGGCGCGGCTGGAACTCGTCCCCTGATCTATGGCGAGAACATACCGGCTCATGGCCTCACCGGCATTTCAACCGCGCTATGCCCAGCCATGTAGCGTGCCAGATCGTTCGCTTGCTCGTGCGTCAGGCGCAGTCCGCATTTCGTCCGGCGCCAGAGAATATCGTCGGCCTCGACAGCCCATTCCTCGGCCATCAGGTAGCGCACTTCAGCCTCATAGAGATCGCCGCCGAAAAGATGTCCAAGGTCGGCCATTGAGGCCGCCTCCCCCAGAAGCGCCCGCGCGCGGGTGCCATAGAGGCCGAACAGCCGCCGCGCATGCCTCTCGGAAATGAACGGATAGTCGTCCTGAAGCCGGGTGACCTCGCTTTCAAATGAAGCCGGCGAAAAATCTCCCCCCGGCAAAGTAGCACGCGCGGTCCATTGTCTGCCCTTCCTGCCCAGCAGCGGCTCGATCTTCTCCATCATCGCCTCGGCGAGACGGCGGTAAGTCGTGATCTTTCCGCCGAATACATTGGCGAGCGGTGCGCAACCTGCTTCGCCCTCGACCGCCAGAACGTAGTCGCGCGTAGCCTCCTGCGCCTTGCTTGCGCCGTCGTCATAAAGCGGACGCACCGCGGAATAGGTCCAGACGATATCGGCGGGCTTTACCGGCTCGCGAAAATATTCGCTGGCGGCCGCGCAGAGATAATCGATCTCCTCCTCACTGATCCGAACATTTGCCGGATCGCAGGGATAATCGCGATCCGTTGTGCCGATCAGCGTGAAATCCTCCTGATAGGGGATGGCGAAAATGATCCGTCCATCCGCGTTCTGGAAAAAATAAGCGCGCGGATCGTTGAATTTCCTCGCCACGACGATATGGCTGCCCTGAACGAGCCGAACCCTGTGGGGATGATCGGGACCGACGGTGGCGTTCAGCACGCCGTCCACCCAAGGCCCGGCGGCGTTGACGATCATCCGGGCCTGGACTTCGCGAACAGCCCCGTCGGGCATGCGCAACCGCGCGTTCCACACCGGGCCGTCGCGCGCCGCATCGAGAAGCTCGGTGCGGGTCAGGATTTCCGCGCCACGGTCGGCGGCATCGCGCGCGTTGAGCACAACAAGCCGCGCATCGTCCACGCGGCAATCCGAATATTCGAAGGCACGCGAAAAGCCTGGCTTGAGCGGCATACCGGCCGGATCTGTACGCATATCGAGCGTCCGCGTCGCCGGAAGGAGCTTGCGCCCGCCAATGTGGTCATAGAGGAACAGGCCCAGCCGCAGCAGCCATGCCGGGCGCAGGCCCTTGTGATAAGGCAGCACGAAGCGCATCGGGCGGATGATGTGCGGAGCCATCGCCCAAAGCACCTCACGCTCCATCAGCGCCTCGCGAACCAGCCTGAACTCATAGTGCTCCAGATAGCGGAGACCGCCATGAATCAGCTTGGTGGAGCCGGACGAGGTGCCGTTGGCAAGGTCGGCCTTTTCCGCAAGAAGCACGGAATAGCCCCGGCCTGCCGCGTCCCGGGCGATGCCGCAGCCATTAATGCCGCCGCCAATGACCAGAATGTCGTAGAGCTTGCCCATGCGATCCGCGGCAGTCATGCCGCGAGACGCGCGGCGCATTCCCTTATCACGTCGAACGCCATCAGCACATCGTCGCGAGTCGCCTCGAACTGCCCGGCCTGAAAGCGGATCGCCACCTTGCCGTCCACGCGCGTCTGCGTGATGTAGATGCGGCCATCGTCGTTGATCGCCTTGACCAGCTCCAGATTATGGGAGTCCGCATCGCCGACGCCGGACGGCATGTGGCTGAAGGTGAAAAGCGAGAGCATGGGCGGCGTCACGATCTCGAATCCCGGCTCCGCTGCCAGCTTCGCGGCCAGTTCGCGGCTCCACGCGACATGGTTGCGGATCATGGTGCGCAATCCTTTAAGACCGTATGCGCGCAGCAGGAACCATATCTTCAACGCCCGGAAGCGCCGTCCCAGAGGAACCGACCATTCCGAATAGTCGATCACGCCGTCGCGTCCGTGGGTGCGGAGAAATTCCGGGCGGATCGCAAGCGTGCGAACAAGGTCGTCGGGCTGGCGGATGAAATGGGCCGAGCAGTCGAACTGCGCGCCTAGCCATTTATGCGGATTGAATACGACGGAATCCGCCTGCTCCACCCCCGCCCAGTAGTGCCGGAACTCCGGGCAGATCATCGCGGAGCCTGCCCAGGCCGCATCGACATGGACGTAGAGGCTATGTCTTCTGGCAATCGTGCATATGGCGGCTATGTCGTCCGTGCCGCCGATGCTGGTCCCGCCCACCGCCGCCACGATGCCGGCAGGCACCAGGCCAGCTGCCCGGTCCGCGACGATCGCGGCTTCAAGCGCGTCCGCCTGCATAGAGCGTAGCGGACCGGAAACCGGAACCCGCACCAGATTTCGTTCGCCGATTCCCGAAACCCATATCGCCCGGTCGATGGAGGTATGCACCTGATCGGAGGCGTAGATGCGCGTCGCCGGCAGGTCGGCCAATCCCTCGCTGTTGCCGCGCCAGCCATGAGCGCGCTCGCGCATGGTGAGGATCGCCGCAAGCGTGGCGGAGGAAGCGGAATCCTGAATCACGCCGTGAAAATCCGCCGGAAGTCCCAATGCCTGCCGCAGCCAGTCGAGAACGCGCGTTTCCATTTCCGTCGCTGCTGGCGAGGTTTGCCAGAGCATGCATTGCGCGGCCATTGCCGTGACCAGATATTCGGCCACGACGGATGCAGGCGCGGCGTTGGCCGGGAAATAGGCAAAGAAGCGCGGGTGCTGCCAATGGGTGATGCCGGGAACGACGATCCGCTCGAAATCCGCGAAGATCGTCTCCATAGGCTCCGCGGCTTCGGGCGGCGCCTCTGCGATTCCACCGGCTACGGCGCCGGGTAGCGTTTGCGCCCGCACGTGGCGATCACGCAGCGACGCCCTATAGTCCGCGCCCCATTCGGCGGCCTTCACCGACCATTGGCGAAATGCGTCCCGCTCCATTTGCTGCCTCCTCACGCATGCAATCACGCGGCAAGTGGTAGCACTGCCATGACGACAGAGGAATGGAACCGGCACCGCGCATCGGAACGATCCGATGCCTAGTAGCTGAAATCGGGGAGGCTCTTGAAGGCAGATTTCAACGCCTGCGACCAGCCGTCAGAAATCGTTCGATAATAGGGGTCATCGGCGGCGATACGCTTTTTCAGCGATATGCGCAGGCTGTCCTTCTCATAGAATACGAGATCGAGCGGCAGCCCCACCGAAAGGTTCGATTTCAATGTCGAATCGAATGAGACCATCAGCAGCTTCGCCGTTTCCGCGAAGCTCATGCTCGGCTCGTAGGTCCGCACGATGATCGGCTTGCCGTATTTCGTCTCGCCGATCTGGAAGAACGGGGTGTCCTCGGTCGATTCGATGAAATTTCCCTCGGGATAAATCATGAACAGGCGCGGCTGCGTGTCCTTGATCTGGCCGCCGAATATGAAGGACGCATTGAAGCTGTCGGCTCTCTGGCCGCTTGGCGTCGAATTGGCGATGACTTCCTTGACCGTATCCCCGATCAGCCGCGCCGTCTGGTACATCGAGGGGGTCTTGAGCAGCGTAGGCGCGCGTTCGCCCGGCGCTTTCGCCCGTTCGTCCAGCAGGCTGACCACCGCCTGAGTGGTCGCGAGATTGCCGGCCGCCATGAGGACGAGCGCGCGCTCCCCCGGCTCTTCCCAGATATACATTTTCCGGAAGGTGGAGATGCTGTCGATGCCGGCGTTGGTACGGGTGTCCGACATGAACACCAGCCCGCTGTCGATTTTGAGCCCAACGCAATAGGTCATAAATAATCGCTCGAGGGATGCGTTGGGAGATTACTGCTCTACAGTGATCTGAACTGCAAGCCGTTCGTTCGCCATCCCCAGACGAATACCGGACACCGGCATCGCGTCCCTGTAATCGCGGCCAACGGCCAGCTTCACGTACCGCTCGTCCGGCGACATTCCGTTGGCGGCGTCGAATCCCACCCAGCCAAGACCGTCCACATATGCCTCGGCCCAGGCGTGGCTGGCGGCCTGGCTCGTTGTCGCGTCGAGCATCAGATAACCGCTCACATAGCGTGCCGGAAAGCCAAGCCTGCGGGCCACCGAGAGGAAGATGTGAGTATGGTCCTGGCAGACGCCGCTCCCCAGCGTCAGCGCATCCTCGGCAGTCGTGCCCGTCTCCGTGGCCCCGATCCGATACGTCACCCGCGCGCCTATCTCATGCATCAGCGCGTGGAGCTTCTCTATGTCGCCGCCCTTCCCGAACCCGGCGGCGAGCGATTCGACCCCCGATCCCGCGGCTGTCAGCTCCGTCTGCGGCAAAAAAAGCCATAATGGCGCGAAGCCCCGGTGCGGCCCCATCACACCGGCTGTGTCCGATGTCTCGACTTCGCCGCTCGCAACGATCGAGATTGCATGCGGAGCGCCTTCGACGCTCAGAAGCCGCGTATCATTGCCGAAATGGTCGAGAAAGCGCACCTGCTGCTGCGCGCCTTCCACCTCGAGGTTCCAAGAAACGACACGCTGCGCGCGCCCATCCTGCGGTATCAGCCGGATGCGTTGCAAGGCGTATGGTACAGGCGCATCGTATTGATACTCTGTGCGATGCGAGATCTTGAGACGCATGGCCGCCTCAATGGAACTTGTAGGCGGCGGCCACTTCATCGCCGAGCCTGTTGTTGTCACGAATGAAGTCGCCCAGAAACTCGTGCAGCCCCATCTCGAACACGTCCCTGATGGAGCAGCTGCGCAGCTTGACCAGCGATTGCTCGATGATGCGATGGCATTCGTGCCGTTCGCCATAGTCTCCGGCAAGGAAATCAAGGCATTCGGCGATGTTCTGATGGCAGAAGGCGAGCGAGCGGGGCATGCGCCGGTTCAGAATTAGATAGTCGGCTATATTCGCCGGGCTGTAGTCCGTTTCATAAACCCACCGATAGGAACGGTGCGCAGCGACCGAGCGCAGGATCGATTCCCATTGGTAATTGTCCAGCGACGATCCGACCCATGAGACGGACGGCAGCAGGACGTAATATTTTACGTCGAGGATGCGTGCAGTGTTGTCGGCCCGCTCAACGAAGGTTCCCAGCTGGGAGAAATCGAAAATCTCGTTGCGCAACATTGTCCCGTGAAACGACCCGCGGATCAGTGCCGTCTCGCGCTTGATAGCGTCCAGAACCGCGGGCAAGTCGCGCTCGTCCACAGGTCTGGCGAGCATGCGCTTCAGCGACATCCACGCTTCGTTGATGCTTTCCCATGTCTCACGCGTCAAGGCAGTCCGCACCATGCGGGCATTGTTCCTCGCCGTCTCGATGGCATTCATCACCGCAGACGGATTTGCGGAATCGCGCAGCAGAAAGTCTGAAACACGCGTTGTGGTGAAGTCATCGTATAGCTGCGAGAACGCCTGCTCCGAGCCGGCGCTCTGCAGCACCGATTTCCACTCCTCGGCGGAGCTGGACGTGCGCGTCAGCGCCAGCCGCAAGCCCGCATCCACCAGCCGGGCCATGTTCTCGGCGCGCTCGATGTAGCGGTTCATCCAGTAAAGGCCGTTGGCAGTACGACCGAGCATGTCAGCGTCCCGTCCGGGTAAAAAGGCTAGTCATCGAGCACCCAGGTGTCCTTGGTTCCGCCGCCTTGCGAGGAGTTGACGACCAGCGAGCCTTCCTTGAGCGCCACGCGCGTCAGACCGCCTGGCACAATGCGGATGCGGTCCGAGACGAGCACGAAGGGCCGCAGGTCTACATGGCGCGGGGCGAGCCCTTTCTCCGTCAGTATCGGGCAGGTCGAAAGCGAGAGTGTCGGCTGCGCTATATAGTTGGATGGCTTGGCCTTGAGCTTCGCGGCGAACGCCTCGCGTTCTTTCTTCGACGCTGCAGGGCCGACCAGCATTCCATAGCCGCCGGAGCCGTGCACCTCCTTCACGACCAGCTCGTGTAGGTGCTCGATCACATATTTGAAGCTGTCCGGCTCCGAGCAGCGCCATGTCGGGATGTTGCCGAGGATGGCCTTGCGGCCCGTGTAGAATTCCACGATCTCGGGCATGTAGGAGTAGATCGCCTTGTCATCGGCGATGCCCGTTCCAGGCGCATTGGCGATCGTGATGTTGCCCGCTCGATAGACGTCCATGATACCCGGCACGCCAAGCTGGGAGTCGGGCCGGAACGTCAATGGGTCGAGGAAGGCGTCGTCCACGCGGCGATAAAGTACGTCGATCTGCTTGTAGCCCTGCGTGGTGCGCATGGCGACATGGCCGTCCACAACGCGCAGATCCTGCCCCTCCACCAGCTCGACGCCCATCTGGTCCGCGAGGAAGGCATGCTCGAAATAGGCGGAATTATATATTCCCGGCGTGAGTACGGCGACGGTAGGCGTTCCAGAGACGCCGGACGGTTTGACCGTCGAGAGAGATTGGCGAAGCATGGCCGGATAGTTTTCCACCGGCAATACTTTCACCCGCTGAAACAGCTCAGGAAAGAGCTGCATCATCGTTTCACGATTTTCCAGCATGTAGGACACGCCGGATGGCGTGCGCGCATTGTCCTCCAGAACGAAGAAATCGTTCTCGCCGGTGCGGACAATATCCACTCCGATAATGTGCGTATAGACGCCCGCCGGCGGGCGCACGCCGATCATTTCCGGCAAGAATGCCTCGTTCCCGGCGATGAGTTGCTTGGGGATGCGACCGGCGCGCAATATTTCCTGCCGGTGATATATGTCGTCGAGGAAAGCGTTCAGCGCCTGCACGCGCTGCTCGATGCCGAGCGTCAGCCGACGCCATTCCGACCCGGAGATGATACGCGGAACGATATCGAAGGGGATCAGCCGCTCGGCTGCCTCTTCCTCCCCATATACGGCGAAAGTGATGCCCGTCTTGCGGAAAACCCGCTCGGCATCGGCCATCTTTTCGGTAAGCCGGGCCTGGTCTTGGGTGCTCAGCCAAGCTTCATAAGCGGCATAGGGATGTCTCAACCCGGCATTTTCCGGGCGCATTTCATCAAAGGCAACCAATCCGAATACTCCCCAGAGCCCAATTGAATGTAAGGCTCCGGGGGAAATCAAGCGATTTCGCTTAGAGAAGCGGCATCCTTCTTACTTGTCTTTTCCGCCGCCTAAATATTCAGCACGCATGCATCTCATGCGAGAAGGATGGGCAGACGCTGCCCGCACCTTGAGCTTCCTACAGTGCAGGCAAATCGCCGCGTTGCCACGCTTCGGAGATCAAGGCCGCCTGTTCATCGAATCTGCCTGTTTCAATGGCGGCGCGTATGTCGGCCATCAGCGACTGATAGTAGGCCAGGTTGTTCCATGAGAGCAGCATGCCGCCCAGCGCCTCGCCGGACTTCACGAGGTGATGGAGATAGGCGCGGCTATAGTCGCGCGCGGCGGGACAGCCGCTTTCCTCGTCAAGCGGGCGCGGATCTTCGGCGTGGCGGGCGTTCTTCAGGTTGATCTTGCCGAAGCGTGTATAGGCAAGCCCGTGGCGCCCGGCACGGGTCGGCATCACGCAGTCGAACATGTCGATGCCACGCGCGACGGACTTCAATATGTCGTCGGGCGTGCCGACGCCCATCAGATAGCGTGGCTTTTCCGCCGGCAGCAACGGACACACCACGTCGAGCATTTCCAGCATGACGTCCTGCGGCTCACCGACGGCAAGCCCGCCAACCGCGTAGCCCTTGAGATTCAGGTCCGCCAGGGCTTCAGCGGAGCGCGCCCGCAGAGCCGGCACGTCGCCACCCTGCACGATGCCGAACATGGCCTTTCCCGGCTGCTCGCCGAATGCGGCCTTGCACCGCTCAGCCCAGCGCAACGACATCTCCATCGCACGTTCGATCTCGTCGCGCCCTGCCGGCAGGGCGACGCATTCATCGAGCTGCATCTGGATATCGCTGTCGAGCAGGCCCTGTATCTCGATGGACCGCTCAGGCGACATCTCGTAGACCGCGCCGTCCACGTGGGAGCGGAAGGTCACGCCCTTTTCGCCGATCTTCCTCAAGGCCGAAAGCGACATGACCTGAAAGCCGCCCGAATCCGTCAGGATCGGCCACGGCCAACGGGCAAACTCATGCAGGCCGCCGAGCCGTGCCACGCGCTCCGCGCCCGGCCGCAGCATCAGGTGATAGGTGTTGCCGAGGATGATGTCGGCGCCCAGTTCCCGCACCTGATCCATATACATCGCCTTCACCGTGCCGCCGGTGCCGACCGGCATGAACGCCGGCGTGCGTACGACGCCACGCGGCATGGCGATCTCGCCGCGCCGCGCCTTGCCGTCGGAGGCGATAAGGCGGAATGAGAAAGGGGTAGTCATGTGTCTGCCCGGAACAGCAAGCTGGCATCGCCATAGGAATAGAAGCGATACCCGCCTTCTATCGCATGCGCATAAGCCGCGCGCATCGTGTCCACCCCGGAAAAGGCGGAGACAAGCATGAAGAGCGTCGAGCGCGGCAGGTGAAAATTGGTCATCAGCATATCCGCCGTGCGGAAACGATAGCCCGGCGTGATGAAGATGTCGGTCGCGCCGGACCAGCGACGGATGACGCCATCCGCGCCGGCTGCGCTTTCAAGCAACCGGAGAGAGGTCGTGCCGACGGCTACGATGCGCCCTCCCCGCTGCCGAACGGCGTTCAGCGCGTCGGCGGTTTCGGCGCTTACCAACCCGCTTTCCGCATGCATGCGGTGATCCGCAGTATCGTCAACCTTGACCGGCAGGAAAGTTCCCGCACCGACATGGAGCGTCACGAAATGCCGCTCGATGCCGCGCGCGTCGAGCGCGGCGAACAGTTCCGGCGTGAAGTGCAGACCGGCTGTCGGCGCGGCCACGGCGCCCTCCTCCCGCGCATAGACCGTTTGATAGTCGGTCAGGTCGCGCGCATCGTCGGGGCGCTTCGAGGCGATGTAGGGCGGCAGCGGAATATGGCCGACGGCGTGAAGCGCCTCGTCCAGCGCCGGGCCCGAAAGATCGAAAACCAGCAAGGCCTCCCCACCGTCGCGCTTTTCGGCCACCGTCGCGTCAAGCGCGCCCAGAAAGCACGCCGTGCCGTCATGGCCGAAACTGATGCGCTCACCCTCCGCAACCCGCTTGCCGGGGCGCAGGAAAGCCAGCCAGCGATCAGGCCCGACGCGCATATGCAACGTGGCCTCCACGCCGGCCACGGCCTCGCCGCGCCGCCGCAGGCCGCGAAGCTGCGCGGGGATCACCTTCGTGTCGTTGAATACCAAAGCATCGCCAGGCTGCAACAAGTCCGCGAGGTCGCAAACCTTGCGATCCTTCCGCCTTTCGCCCGACCTCACGACCAGAAGCCGCGCGCTGTCCCGCGGTTCCGCGGGACGCAGCGCGATGCGCTCTTCCGGCAGGTCGAAATCGAAAAGATCGACGCGCATCAGCTCAGGCGTATCATCAGCGCACCGGCCAACAACAGGAGCGCACCCATGACGCGACCGGCCGTGATCTCTCGCACGGCCATGCCCATGAAGCCTATCCGGTCGATGAACATGCCCGCCAGAAGCTGGCCGGTAACGATGAATGCCATCGTCGCCGCCGCACCCAGCCTTGGCGTCAACAGGATGGCGCTGGTGACGTAGGCCGCCCCGAGACACCCTCCAGCGATGAATACCCAGAGAGGCGGCACGCGCCAGCCGATGGAAATTCCCTGCGCCTGAGACAAGGCAAAGGACAACACCGCCAGCACGACAGCGCCGGAGAGGAAAGACGCCATCGCGGCCGCGACCGGAAGGCCGAGGCCGCGCGCAAGCTCGGCATTGATCGGCGCCTGCACCGCTATGAAAGCCCCGGCCGCAACGCCGAGGATAGCCCAGAGAACGCCGGCGATCATGCGTCAGGCGGCCGCGACGTCGGCGGCGACCTTCATGGACACGATTCTGTCGGGATCCTGCACAGGCTCGCCGCGTTTGATCTTGTCCACGTTCTCCATGCCTTCGATGACCTGGCCCCAGACCGTATATTGGCGGTTGAGGAAACCGGCATCCTCGAAGCAGATGAAGAACTGCGAGTTCGCCGAGTTCGGGTTTTGCGCCCGCGCCATCGAGCATGTGCCGCGGCCGTGGTTCATGTTGGAGAATTCAGCCTTGAGGTCGGGCTTGTCCGAGCCGCCCATGCCGGCACGAGCCGGATTGAACGACGTCCCGCCCGACTTGCCGAACTTCACGTCGCCGGTCTGCGCCATGAAGCCGTCGATCACGCGATGAAAGACAACGCCGTCATAGGCGCCTTCGCGGGTGAGTTCCTTGATGCGTCCGACATGGCCGGGCGCCAGATCGGGGAAAAGCTCGATGACGACATTTCCCTTGGTGGTTTCCATCAGAATGGTATTTTCCGGGTCTTTGATCTCGGCCATTTCCCGTTCTCCTTCTTGCTCGATTATTGCGGGTCCGACGCGATCCGCACCTTGATCATGCGGTCGGGGTCGGCCACCGCGCCGTTTTGCGCGGCGCTGCCCTTCTTGATGCCGTCAACCAGTTCCATGCCGCTCTCGACCTCGCCGACGATCGTGTATTGCCCGTCGAGGCTCGGCGCAGGAGCGAACATGATGAAGAATTGGGAGTTTGCCGAATTCGGATCCTGGGCGCGAGCCATGCCGACGACGCCACGCACGAAATGCTCGTCCGAAAACTCCGCCGGCAGGTCAGGCTTGTCGGAACCGCCCATCCCCGCCTGCGCCGGCGAATAGCCATCCTCCATATCACCGAACTGGACATCGCCGGTCTGCGCCATGAAGCCGCCGATCACGCGATGGAATGCGACATTGTCGTAGGCGTGCTCACGCGCCAACTCCTTGATCTGCGCCACATGCTTGGGCGCGAGATCGGGACGCAGGGCAATCGTCACGTCGCCATCCTTCAGCGTGATGATCATGGTGTTTTCCGGCTCGGCGGCAATCGCCGCGAGAGAGGAGGCGGCCAAAGACGCCGCGACAAAGAACGGGGCTGCGAGCCTTGCAAGCTGCATGACAGGGAAACTCCTTCGGATCAGGCGAACTTCGCCTTGAGCGGGACCACGACCGCCGCCGGGACGAAGGGGCGGACATCGCCGCCCATTGAAGCGATCTGCCGCACGAGTGTGGCGGTAATGGTGCGGACAGAGGGGCTGGCAGGCAGAAAGACGGTCTGCAATTCCGGCGCCATTGTTTCGTTCATGCCGGCCATCTGCATCTCATAGTCGAGATCCGTTCCATCCCGCAGGCCGCGGATGAGGATGGACGCACCGCGCTGCCGCGCAGCGTCGATCAACAGCCCCTTGAAGGGCACGACCTTCAGCCGTTCGGCTTCCCTGCCCAATTCGTCGGCGCAGGCCCGTTCTATGAGCGCGGTGCGTTCTTCAAGCGAGAAAAGCGGCGTTTTCGACGCCTGCACCCCTATCCCGACATAGATCGTGTCCGCCACCGCGAGCGACGCCTTGAGCACGTCGAGATGCCCGTTGGTCAATGGGTCGAAAGAGCCCGCGTAGAAAGCAGTGCGATGGGTCATTTGCGGCGCTTCTACAGCATCGCGCCCAAAAGTGGAATTCGGTTTTTGGACACTGGCCATGCTTTCAGGAGCGAGGCCGGAAGCCTCTGCCGGCCAGATGAACGGTGGATGAACAGCCGCCTAAGCTTCGGTTCAAGTGCAATCTTCTACACGCAGGATGAAACCAAAAAGGCGGATCGCCGTTATCGACAGCAAAGGAGCCTGTCATATGATGATGATATTCGGGATTGCCCTCGCAATGACCTTGGCCATGCTTATCGCGACAGCTTTCAGCCTTCATCGGGAGGCAGAGCGCGACCGGTTGCGCGAACGCATCCGCGCAACCGACCCCTATTATTATCGCTAAGGCGTGTCGCAATCTTTCAGATTTGCACCGTGTGCTTTAGCTTCGTGATTCTACGCATGTCTTTATTCCGAAACCGGTTCCCACTCTCGGGAGACATGCTTTAACCCTCGCTGCCGGCCGCTTCATCGGCCGGCTCGGCATCTTCATCCGATTGCGGTTCGGATATCCGCTCGACGGAAACGACGCTTTCGCCTTCTGCCGTCTTGAATATGGTCACGCCCTTTGTGGCGCGGCTCGCGATGCGGATATCGTGGACGGGAACACGAATGATCTTGCCACCATTGGTGACGAGCATGATCTGGTCGTCGTTCTCCACCGGGAAGGCGGCGACCAATTTGCCGATCTCGTCGGTCTTGGAGACGTCGGTGGCGCGTATGCCTTTACCCCCCCTTCCCGTCACGCGGAAATCATAGGAGGATGAGCGTTTGCCGTAGCCATATTCGGAAACGGTCAGCACAAACTGCTCGCTCCCCTTCAACTCCTCGAAACGCTCGTCGGACAGGTTCGTCTCCTCCCCGACCTCCTCATTGGTCAGTGCTATATCCTCTACCTCGCCATTCACCTGCCGGCGCTCCGTGACGGCGCGCTTGAGGTAGGCGGCGCGTTCGGCGGGCGACGCGGCGACACCTCCCAGAATGGCCATCGAAATCACGCGGTCAGGCGCGCCCAGCGCAATGCCGCGCACGCCGGTCGAATTCCGGCTTTGGAAAACACGCACGTCGCCCACGGAGAACCGGATACATTGGCCGGAATCCGCGGTCAGTAGCACGTCATCGCTTTCGGTGCAGGTTTCAACGCCGAGAATCTCGTCGCCGTCCTCATCCAGCTTCATGGCGATCTTGCCGTTGCGGTTGACCTGCACGAAATCGCTGAGCTTGTTGCGGCGCACGGTGCCGCGCGTGGTGGCGAACATCACGTCCAGTTCACCCCAGCTCGTCTCGTCCTCGGGCAGCGGCATGATGGTGGTGATGCGCTCCCCTTCTTCCAGCGGCAGCATATTGCGCAGGAACTTGCCGCGCGACTGCGGCGTGCCGATAGGCAGGCGCCAGACCTTTTCCTTGTAGACGATGCCGCGCGAGGAAAAGAACAGGATCGGCGTATGCGTGTTGGCCACGAACAGCCGCGTGACGAAATCCTCGTCCTTGGTCGCCATGCCAGACCGGCCCTTGCCGCCGCGCGCCTGCGCCCGGTAAAGCGACAGCGGCACGCGCTTGATATAGCCCTCATGGGTGACGGTGACGACCATGTCCTCGCGCTGGATGAGGTCCTCGTCCTCCATATCCGCGCCGCCTTCGGCAAGCTCTGTGCGGCGAGGCGTGCCGAACTCGTCGCGTACCCGCGTCAACTCGTCCTTGACGATGCCCTGTATGCGCGCACGAGACGCCAGAATGTCGAGGAAATCGCTGATCTCCGCACCGATCTTGTTCAACTCGTCGGCGATCTCGTCGCGCCCGAGCGCGGTGAGGCGCTGGAGCCGCAGGTCGAGGATGGCGCGCGCCTGCTCCTCGGAGAGATTGTAGGTGCCGTCCTCGTTGATGCGGTGGCGCGGATCGTCGATCAGCAGGATCAGCGACTCGACATCGGCCGCCGGCCAGCGGCGCTCCATCAATTGCGTCCGCGCCGTCTGCGGATCTGGCGCGTTGCGGATCAGGCGGATCACCTCGTCGATATTCGCCACGGCAATCGCAAGGCCGACAAGGACATGGGCACGCTCGCGCGCCTTGCGCAACAGGTATTTGGTGCGGCGGCTGATCACTTCCTCGCGGAAGGAAACAAAGGCCCGCAGCATGTCGAGCAGCGTCAGCACCTCCGGCTTGCCACCGTTCAGCGCGACCATGTTGGCGCCGAAGGACGTCTGCAAAGGCGTGAAGCGGTAAAGCTGGTTCAGCACGACATCGGCCACCGCGTCTCGCTTCAACTCGACGACGACGCGATAGCCCTGACGGTCGCTCTCGTCGCGTATGTCGGAGATGCCCTCGATGCGCTTTTCGCGCACCAGTTCGGCCATCTTCTCGATCATGCTGGCCTTGTTCACCTGGAATGGGATCTCGGTGACGACGATGGCCTCGCGGTCGCCACGGATCGTCTCCACATGCACCTTGCCGCGCATGACGATGGAGCCGCGCCCCGTCGAATAGGCGCTGTGGATGCCCGAGCGGCCGAGCACGATGCCGCCGGTCGGGAAATCGGGGCCGGGAATGATCGACAGCATTTCCGTGAGGTCGATGGCCGGATTGTCGATCAGCGCGATGCAGCCATCGACCACTTCCGCCAGGTTGTGCGGCGGAATGTTGGTCGCCATGCCCACGGCGATGCCGCCCGAGCCATTAACCAGCAGGTTCGGGAAGCCCGCAGGCAGGACGCGCGGCTCGCTGTCCGTCCCGTCGTAGTTTTCCTGGAAATCGACCGTTTCCTTGTCGATGTCCTCCAGAAGCTCGTGGGCGAGCTTCGTCAGCCGCGCTTCCGTGTAGCGCATGGCCGCCGGCGGATCGCCGTCGATGGAGCCGAAATTGCCCTGCCCGTCTATCAGCGGCGCACGAAGCGACCAGTCCTGCGCCATGCGGACGAGGGCGTCATAGATGGAGGCGTCGCCATGCGGGTGATATTTACCCATCACGTCCGAGACCGGGCGCGCGGACTTCACATGCTTGCGGTTCCAGTGATAGCCGCTTTCATGCGAGGCATAGAGGATGCGGCGGTGGACAGGCTTCAATCCGTCGCGTACGTCGGGCAATGCACGGCTCACGATGACGCTCATCGCGTAGTCGAGATAGGAACGCTGCATCTCCTCGATGATGGAGACCGGCTCGATATCCTCCGGCGAGCCGCCGCGAATGGTCTGGTCTGTCAAATCAGGTCACAATCAGGCTGGGAATCATTTCTTCCTTATATAGGAACCGGCCTGCGATATCCAAACCTCCGCGGCCATGTGCGACACTTGGCGCTGAGATAAAATATCCTTTTATTTCAATATATTGCGTGGCGATTTCGCGGCTTGTTCTGAACTGTCCACCGAAAAGATCGACTTGCCGGAGAAACGGGCGGCGCTGGCGCCGGTGCGGCGTTTGGTTTACCAGATACCGGGACGTGCCGAGCGTATCCACGGGAAGCCTCGATGCCGAGCCTCGATCACATGCTGAATGCCTTCGTCACGATGCTGGTGACGATCGACCCGCCGGGGCTCGCTCCTCTTTTTCTCGTTCTCACCAGCGGGATGAACAGGGCCGAGCGGACGCAGGTCGCGGTGCGCGCCAGCGTCACTTCATTTGCCGTGCTGGCTCTTTTCGCCGTGGGCGGCGCGTCCATCCTGAGCGTATTCGGCATCACGCTCCCGGCCTTCCGCGTTGCCGGCGGACTGCTGCTTTTCTTTATCGCCTTCGAAATGATTTTCGAGCGCCGGCAGGAAAGGCACGAGCGCAGCGCGGAAGTTGCGGTGACGAAGGACATGATACGCAACATCGCCACATTTCCGCTTGCCATACCCCTCATCGCCGGTCCCGGTGCGATTTCGGCCACCATACTTCTCGCGGGCACCATGCCGGGCCCCGCAGGACTTGCGACGCTGGTGGGCATCCTGTCCGCCGCGCTGCTGCTAACCTATGCGGCTCTCGCGCTCGCGGACCGTATCGACTATTTTCTTGGCACGACTGGGCGCTCCATCCTCACCCGCCTGCTCGGCCTTATCCTCGCGGCGCTGGCCGTGCAGTTCGTGGCCGATGGCGTGAAGGCGCTCATCGCGGCGTAGCGCGTCGCTGCTACGCCACGATAAGCGTACCGTCATTGCGCCGGAGCGGCGGGGGCTTGTTCCTGCGTTTCCTCGCGGATCATGGTATTGATCTGCTGCGCCAGCTCGGGATTGCTCTGAGCTGTGTTCAGGATGCTCGTATATTCCTCGACGGTGATGCCATTGGCATTCTCGACGGCCTCGACCATCTTGGTGTTGGCCTCCTCCCGCAGACGCGTCCGCTCGGCCTCATTGTTGGCGTTGGCCTGCAATTGCGGCTGATATTGCTGGCCGACCTTGTTCACCTCAAGGAAAGCCACCACAAAGGATTTCAGCTTGGTTTCGTCGTACTCAGCCGCCTGTGCGGCCGGCGGCGCAGGAGCCACCGTGGGCGGCGTGGCAGGCGCAGCTTCCTGCGCTGCAGCCGACATGACCAGGACAGGCGATGCGGCCAGGCCTATGGCAAGGGCGAACGGAAAGATTTTGCGAATGCTCGGCATGAGAGTCCTTTCCCGGAAATGCTCCGGTTTTCCGGCGGCTGAATGCTGATGCGCCGCGAGCCCCTCTCGGTGGGGCCGGGAATCCGTCCTGTCGCGCATGGCGAAAGACGGCTCGACTGGTCCGCCTACGCCTCGCGATTCACGCGGACCAGCGCACAGACTATGAACAAGAGGGGCGCCGATATGGCGACCATGCGTCAAAAAAAGGCGCGCGCAGTCACTTCCGGGCACGCATCGAGACAAAAGTTGAGCCGCCGGCTCAATATGCGCTCAAAGACCGGCTGCTTCCAGAAGCATCGGCAGGAGCGTGTCCGGCACCGTGATATGCGGATTGTGACTGGCCTCGATCTCACGCCAGCTCCAGCCGGGTTCCGATTTTGCACGTTCGAGGAAACGCCGGAAAGGATCGCCCGGCGATACCTTTGTGCAATAAATGTAGGCGCGCGGCACCTTCACCTCGTTCTCAAGCGCAAGCGGCGTCGTCAGCGTGCCGAGCGGCTGGGGATGACGGCGGGCAAGCAGCCAATCCACCATGTCGGCTGGCGTATCGGACGGCAGGGGGTTCGATGGCACGCGCCATCCATCGCCTTCCCTTTCGGTGGTTTGCAGCAGCTTTTCCCGGAATTCCGGCGCCCACAGGTCGGACAGCGCCTGTCCGTTCTGCGGCACGAAGGCGTCGAGATATGTAACCTGCCGGATGCGTTCCTGCGCCCGGTCGAGAACGCCCGTCGCGACCATGCCGCCATAGCTGTGACCGATAAGGTTCACGTCCGTCAGGTCCTCATGGAACATGACCTGCAATATGTCGGAGATATGCGTTTCCAGATCGACCGAGGCACCGGCCAGATGCACGCGCTCCCCAAGGCCCGTCAGGCTCGGCGTTATCAACTCGTGGCCAGCTTCGGCCATCAGCCTGCGCATCTTCTTCCATGCGAAGGCCGAGGACCATGCGCCGTGAGCCAGCAGGAATGTCGCCATCTGTATTCTCCCCCTTGCGTACAGTCAGATAACCGGCAGCATGATCCGCAGCGAAAGCGGCTGTGAGAAATCCACGTCCGGTGGAAATTCCTCGCGCTGGTCGAGTTGCGTCCGGTCGCGGCTCAACCCCTCGCTGTCGATCCATGCCAGCATGTCCTGATAGCGTCCCGCCACCTCGCCTTCGCCCGGCACATACCAGAGACTGGCGAAGCGCATGGCCGGAATCTGGACCGTCTCCAGCCCGGCGACATCGGCATCGGTCTCGAACCCGACGAAATAGCGGAAGCCGTCGGCGCGGTTCGTAGCCAGCCCGACGATCGGGCTGCGCCATATGCCCTGCTCGCGTGCGGCCACCGCCTTGATGTCTTCGATCAGGGATTGAATCGCGTCCGGTGCGCCCACGCCGTACGGACCTTCCCAGGCCCGGCCGACAAGCCTTTGCGCCGGCCGCTCCGCGACCGAGAATCCATGAAGCCCAAATCCAGGCTCTCCGCAGCGGTCACACATATCGTTCGGCCAGATGATCGGTTCCGGTTGATGGCATATTCCCGCCGCCTGAATCAACAGGACGGCGGAGGTGCGCAGCCTGTGGAAATCCGTAGCCGCGCGCTTTCGATAGATAGGCGCGGCGCGAACGAGACACTAGGGTCGCGACATGACACCTTCCAAGGACATTTCCCGTCTCATCGAAATCATGGCTGCCCTGCGGACGCCTGCTACGGGCTGTCCGTGGGACATCGAGCAGAATTTCTCCACCATCGCTCCCTACACGCTGGAGGAAGCCTATGAGGTTGCTGACGCCATACAGCGCGGAGACATGGACGATCTGCGCGAGGAACTGGGCGACCTGCTGCTTCAGGTCGTGTTCCATGCCCGGATGGCGGAGGAACTGGGCGAATTCGCCTTCGGCGACGTGGTGGAGGCGATCACGCGCAAGATGATCCGTCGACACCCGCATGTTTTCGGCGACGAGGCGGCTCGCGGCGCGGGCGTTGCCAAGGGCATGTGGGACCGGATCAAGGCGGAAGAGAAGGCCGAGCGCCGCGCGGTCCGCCTCTCACGCGGGCTGGAACCCGACGATGATGGCGAAGGCTTCCTCGACGGCATTCCGCTCAACCACACGGCCCTGACCCGCGCGCTGAAACTTCAGCAGAAGGCGGCGAAGGTCGGGTTCGACTGGGGTGCGGCTGGTCCTGTGCTCGACAAAATCGAGGAGGAGATCGACGAGCTGCGCGAGGCAATCGCATCCGGCAAGGCCGCCGACATGACCGACGAGTATGGCGACGTGCTGTTCGCGATGGTCAATCTCGGGCGGCATCTGGAGATCGAACCTGAGACTGCGCTGCGCGGAACCAACGAAAAGTTCCGCTCCCGCTTCCACGCCGTCGAGAAGGCACTGACGGAACGGGGCAGCAATCTCGACGAGGCAACGCTGGATGAAATGGAAGAGCTCTGGCAGGCTGCGAAAGGTAAGGGCTAAAGCGTGTCGCGGTCTTTCAGATTCGCACCGTGTGCTTTAGCTTCTTGATCTGACGCATGTTTCCCGAAACCGCTGCCCACTTTCGGGAAACATGCTTTAGCTGGCCGCCAGCCGGGACTCGATCTCGGCGCGGCGCGAAGCCGTCGTGCGCAGCGTCAGTTCCAGCCCGCCATCTTCGCGGTCCTTGCGGCGCGTGATTTCGCCGCTGCGGTAGAGCCAATCCACCAGCCCCGCCTTTCCAGGCTCCAGCACGAGATCGAGGCTGACGAGGCTGCCGCCGATACGCGTCTCGATCAGGGCGATCAGTTCGTCCAGCCCCTCGCCCGTCGTTGCGGAGATCGCCACAGGCGGCGCGCCGTCGCGATGCGCCGACTGGTCATGCAGATGGGTGCGGGCCGTTTCATTCAGCCTGTCGATCTTGTTCCAGACCTCAAGCACCCGCTTTTCATCCTGGGCGTCCACCCCCAGATCGGCGAGGATGCGCTCGACATCCTCGGCCTGCGCCTGCGTGTCCGGGTCGGATATGTCCCGCAAATGGATGATGAGATCGGCCTCCACGACCTCCTCCAGCGTCGCGCGGAAGGCGGCGACCAGATGCGTGGGCAGGTCGGAGATGAAACCGACGGTATCGGACAGGATCACTTCCGTGCCATGCGGCAGGATGAGCCGGCGCAATGTCGGGTCCAGCGTGGCGAACAGCATGTCCTGCGCCAGCACGTCCGCGCCGGTCAGCCGGTTGAAGAGCGTCGATTTGCCGGCATTGGTGTAGCCGACGATGGCGACGATGGGGAACGGAACCTTGCGGCGCTTGGCGCGATGCAGCTCGCGGGTGCGGCGAACGGTTTCCAGCTCGCGCTTCAGCCTGTTGATCTTTTCCTGAAGCAGCCGCCGGTCGGCCTCGATCTGCGTTTCGCCGGGACCGCCGAGGAAACCCGCGCCGCCGCGCTGGCGCTCAAGGTGGGTCCAGCTTCGCACCAGCCGCCCGCGCTGGTAGTTGAGATGCGCAAGGTCCACCTGCAACGTGCCTTCCCGCGTGCGGGCGCGGCGGCCGAAGATTTCCAGGATCAGTCCGGTGCGGTCCAGCACCTTGGCGTTGAGTTCCTTCTCAAGATTGCGCTGCTGCACGGGAGTAAGCGGATGGTCGAAGATCACCAACTCGCTCTCGGTGTCCTTGACCGCCTGGGCAAGCTCCTCGACCTTGCCGGAGCCGAGCAGCGTACCCGGACGCGGCTCCGCCAGCGTCACCGTCTCCGCCTTGACCGTATCGAGGTCGATCGCGCCGGCAAGACCCACCGCCTCCTCCAGACGGGCTTGCGGCGTTCGCGTGCTCAGGCTTCCGGTCCGCTCGCCGCGCGGCATACGTGTGATGACCGGCACGACGACAATCGCGCGCGCTGTCGGCTTGCGGGTGTCCGCCGCCGGTCTTTTCCTTCGCCCTTGACGGGGTTCGGAATTTTCAGCCGTCAATCAAGCGTCCGTTCCGGTCTCGCCTTCAAACATCTGCACGGGCTGGCTCGGCATGATCGTGGAGATGGCATGCTTGTAGACCAGCTGCGAATGTCCGTCGCGGCGCAGCAGCACGCAGAAATTGTCGAACGAGGTCACGACGCCCGTCAGTTTGACGCCGTTTATCAGGAAAATCGTAAGGGGGGTCTTGCTCTTGCGAACAGAGTTCAGGAACAAGTCCTGCAGATTTTGCGTGCGTTCCGCCATTTTTCTTTTCTTTCACCGATCCCCTTCGGTCCGATTCCAATAGCGCCAAAAGCAAATCGCCCTGTCAAGCGCATGGGAACCGTCACTTTGCCAGCCAAAAGCGGGCAAATCAGACTGGAACAGAAGGTCTGAGAGGTAAGCGGTTATCAGGATTGGATTTTTTCCGCAACGTCAAAAAACGCGGCTCGCAGGCTGTGGGCTACGCTGCCGGGGTGCCCGTTTGCGACTGGCGCGCCGTCTATGGTGACGACCGGCGTCACCAGGCTGGTGGCAGAGGTGATGAAGGCTTCGCGCGCCGTCCGGGCCTCTTCCACGGTGAATGCGCGCTCCTGAAACGCCACGCCCAGCTTCGCCGCGACATCCATGACCGTGGCGCGGGTGATGCCGCGCAATATGCCGGAATCGGCAGGGCGAGTGACCAGCGTGCCGTCGGCGGTCACGATCCAGGCATTTGTGGAAGCGCCTTCCTTCACCGTGCCGTCCGGGTCCACGAACCAGGCTTCCGCCGCGCCCGCTTCCTTCGCCGCCTGTTTCGCTAGGACATTCGGCAGAAGGCCGATCGTCTTGATGTCAACCCGCTCCCAACGGTTCTCCGGCACAGTGATAACGCCTATCCCGGCCTCCGCGCGGGCGTTAGCTGCCGCCGGGTTCATCTTCTTTGCCGTGACGACGAGCGCCGGCCTCGTGCCCGCCGGCGGAAAGGGATGGTCGCGCGGCGCCACGCCGCGTGTCACCTGCACATAGACCAGCCCATCGGTCACGTGGTTGAGCCGCACCACTTCGCTCATGATGATTTCCAGCGCGGCGCGCGACACCGGCCAGCCGATGGAAAGCTCGGAAAGGGAACGGTTCAGCCGGTCGAGATGGCGGGTACGGTCCATGATGTAACCGCGCGCGATTTCACACACCTCGTAGACCCCGTCCGCGAACTGGTAGCCGCGATCCTCGATATGAACGCTTGCATGAGCGTGAGGCAGGTAGCGGCCGTTGACATAGGCGATGCGGGGCATTTTGCGCTTTCTTCCCTGAATGGTTCCAGTGCTAATCGATCACGGCCGTCAGAAGAACTCCAGGCTCACCCTGAACATCTGCTCGACCTGCTTCACAGCGCCTTCCAGCGCGAAAATGATGACGCGATCCTTCGGCTTTATCTTCAGCGCCCCGCTCGGCTTGACGAACTCGCCGTCGCGGTAGACCGCGCCGATGCGCACCCCATCCGGCAAATCCAGCTCGCGCAGGGACGGCCCGACCAGCGGGGAGGTTTCCAGCGCCTCCGCCTCGATGATCTCCGCCGCGCCGCGCTGGATCGAATGCACTGCGCGTATGCGCCCCCGCCGCACATGCTGCAGAATACGCGAAACGGTGGCGTTGCGCGGGTTTACGTAGGCATCGATGCCGAGCGTGGCGGCGAAATCGTGATAGGCTGGATTGTTGATGAGGACGAGGTTCGACTTGCAGCCGAGCCGCTTCGCCATCACACCCGCCAGTATGTTGACCTGATCGTCGTTCGTCAGCGTCACCATCAGGTCCGCATGCTGGATGTCCGCTTCGAGAAGCAGCTTCTGGTCCAGCGCGCTTCCCTGAAGCACGACCGTCCGGCGCAGTTCGTCCGCCGCGGCGACGGCTTTGTCGCGCGAGCTTTCCACGATCTTGATCTTTGTGCGGCTCTGGCGCGTTTCCATGGTCTTGGCGACGTAGAGGCCGATATTGCCGCCGCCGGCGATCACGATCCGCGTCGCTTCCTGCTCCTCGTGGCCGAAAAGGCTCAAAGTGCGCCGCACCTGCTCCTTCGTCGTCACCACATAGGCGATGTCGCCGGTGATGAGCTGATCCGCGGAATGCGGGATGAACAGCTTGCCGTCACGAGACACGCCCACGACGATGGAAGGCAGATCGGGAAAAAGCTCCGACAATTGCGCCAGCGGCGTGTTCACCACCGGGCAATCCTCGAGGCACTCGATGGCGAGCATCGCCACCTTGGCGTCGGCGAAACGTACGACATCCATAGCGCCCGGCAGCGCGATGCGCCGAAGCACCATGTCGGCCACTTCCAGCTCGGGCGAGATGATCACGTCTATGGGCAGGTGCTCACGCGCGAACAGGTCGAGATAATGCTGCTGAAGGTAGGATTGCGATCGTATGCGTGCGATCTTGGTCGGCACCTTGAAAAGCGAATGCGCCACCTGGCACGCGATCATGTTCACCTCGTCGTGCAACGTCACGGCGATGATCATGTCGGCTTCCTGCGCGCCGGCCTTCTCCAGCACATCGGGATGCGCGCCGTGACCGACGAAGCCGCGCACGTCGAGGCTGTCCCGGACACCGCGTATCAGCTCCGGTGCGGTGTCTATGACGGACACGTCGTTCTGTTCGGCGGCGAGCCTCTCGGCGATGCCGAAGCCGACTTGTCCGGCGCCGCAAATGATGACGCGCATGGAGGGCTATACCCCGAGTGACTTGAGCTTCCGGTGAAGTGCGGACCGTTCCATACCAATGAACTCGGCGGTACGCGAGATATTGCCTCCGAAACGATTGATCTGGGCGATCAGATATTCCTTCTCGAACATCTCGCGCGCTTCGCGCAAAGGCAATGCCATGATGTGCTGGTCGGATTGATTGGGGGCTCGCGGCATCACGTCGCCGATCTCGGATGGCAAAAGGTCGGCCGTGATCGGGCTGTCTATATCGTCGCCGCGCGACAGAATCATCAGGCGCTCCACATTGTTGCGCAACTGGCGGATGTTGCCGGGCCAATTGTGGGCCTGAAGCACCGCCATCGCATCGTCACCGATGCGGCGCGGCTTGATACCCGTCTGGGACGCGACCTGCCGCATGAAATGATCCACCAGGAAGGGGATATCCTCGCGCCGCTCGGAAAGGGCGGGAACCGTGACCGGCACGACTGCGAGCCTGTGATAGAGATCTTCACGGAAGCGGCCTTCACGGATCATCGTCTCCAGGTTGTAGGATGTGGACGCGATAACGCGCACGTCCACCTTGACCCGCTTTGTGCCGCCGACGCGCTCGAATTGCTGCTCGACAAGGACGCGCAGTATCTTGTTCTGTGTCTCGCGCGGCATGTCGCCCACCTCGTCGAGGTAAAGTATGCCGCGATGGGCCTCCTCCAGCGCACCGATCTTCCGCTCCGCACCGTTCGACTCGGTGCCGAACAGCTCGACTTCCATTCGCTCAGGCGTGATCGTCGCCGCGTTGAGCGTGACGAAGGGACCGCTTTTCCGGGCCGATTGGGCATGGATGGCGCGGGCGACCAGCTCCTTGCCGCTGCCCGAAGGGCCGATGATCATGATGCGGCTGTTGGTGGGCGCGACACGCTCGATGGTTTGGCGCAGCTGAGACATGGCGGTCGAGCCGCCGATCAGGTCGAACGTCTCGCCGCTGCGCTTCTTGAGGTCGCTGACCTCACGCCGCAGCTTCGACGTTTCAAGCGCCCGTTCGCAAATGAGGATCAGCCGGTCGGCCTTGAACGGCTTTTCGATGAAATCATATGCGCCCCGGTGGATGGCCGAAACAGCCGTCTCGATGGTGCCATGACCCGAAATCATGACCACGGGCAGGTCGGGATGCATGACCTTGATCTCGTCGAGCAGCGCGAGCCCGTCCAGACGCGACCCTTGCAGCCAGATATCGAGGAAAACAAGGCGTGGAACGCGGTCGGCTATTGCGGCGAGCGCGCTGTCGCTGTCATGCGCGATGCGCGTTTCGTGGCCCTCGTCGCCCAGGATGCCGGCGACCAGCTCACGAATGTCCTGCTCGTCATCAACGATGAGAATATCAGACGCCATTTGTCACTTTCTCGCTCTGCTTCGCACCCGCCGCGCCGCTCATTCCGTTTGTGGCCGCTCTGGGCCGGGCGGCCGGCAGCACCATGCGTATCAACGCGCCGCGCCCGCCATAGAAGCCGGCTGGCGCATCATGCAGCTCAAGCCTGCCTCCGTGATCCTCGATGATCTTCTTGACGATGGCGAGACCGAGCCCCGTACCCTTCTCCCGCGTTGTCATGTAAGGCTCAAGCAGACGCTGCCTGTTCTCACGCGGCAGCCCCTTCCCGTTGTCCATCACATCCACGAAAATCGCGCCATTGTGCTGCCGGGCACGGATGCGGATAACCCCGCGCTCGTTTTCGCGTTGGACCGCCTCGACAGCTTCGCTGGCGTTCTTGATGACATTGCCGAACGCCTGACCGAGCAGGCGGCTGTCAAAGGTGCCCATCAGCGGCTGGTCGCCGAAATCGCGCTGGAACGCGATGTCTCCCCGGCTCATCTCCACGAGGAACGATGCCTCCCGCAGCGGCTCGCGCAAATCCATCATCTGCATATCCGGCTTGGGCATTCGCGCGAAGGCGGAGAATTCGTCCACCATGCGGCCGATATCGCCGACCTGCCGGATGATGGTTTCCGTGCACTGGTCGAATATTTCGCGATCCTCGGTGATGGATTTGCCGAAACGGCGGCGTATACGTTCCGCCGAAAGCTGGATCGGTGTCAGCGGGTTCTTGATCTCATGGGCGATGCGGCGCGCTACGTCCGCCCATGCGCTCGAACGCTGGGCCTGAACGAGATCGGTGATGTCGTCCACTGTCACGACGTAGGATTTTTCATCCCGCACGTTTTCTTCCTCCTCCACCGTGATCTGGACGTTGAATGTCCTCTCGGTGGCATGGCGGTAGAACGTGACCTGCTCCCGGTGTACCGGACGGCCGGATTTGCGGCCGTTCTCGAGCACCCGCGCGATGTGGGGCAGCAATTTGGCGATGTCCTTCCCCATGCTGTCGCGCTCGGAGATGGCCAGCATGGTTTCGGCTGAACGGTTCACGATGGTGATGCGACCGCTTGGATCGACGCCGATGACGCCGGCAGTAACGCCCGACAGGACCGCCTCGCTGAACCGGCGGCGCTCGTCGATCACGTCCTTGGCCGAGATGAGCTGGTTGCGCTGCGTCTTGAGCTGGAGGATCATCTTGTTGAAGGTATCGCCCAACGAAGCCACGTCGCCGTCGCCGGCATTGACCGGAACCGAAACGTCCAGATTGCCCGTGGACACCTCGTCCGCCGCGCCGATCAACTGCCGGATCGGCCTCACCAGACGGTCGGCCACGGTGATGCCCGTCCATATGGCCGACAGCACGATGATAAGCGTCAGCCCCAGATAGACGAGCGCGAAGGCAAGCTGCGTGGTGAGCCTGTTGTTCTCAAGCCCGCTATATTCATCCGTATTCGCCCGCACCAGCTGCCGGGCGCGAAGCACGTCGGGATCGAGTTCCTTGATCGTGTAGAGATAGATGCCCGGATATTCGCGGAGCTTCATGATCGCGCCGACGATGTTGCGCGAGCGCGGCTCTATCAGCACAGGCTCAGTGGAACTGGCGGCCTGCCTCACGGCCTCCATGAGAGGCTCCGGCAGCGCCGAATCCGTGCCGGTCTGGGCGCCCATGACCAGCGAGCCGTCGTCGCGGATCAGGGCGGCATGGACGAGGCCGCGCGCGATGGCCGATTGCGAAAGAATTTCGAGGAAGCCATTCCGGTCGAGCGTGTAAAGCGTGCGGATCTGGTCGAGATCGTAGGCCATCGACAGGGTGGTGCCGCTCAGCGTGCGCGCGTTCTCCTGCACATAGGCTTCGGCGATGGACAGCGATGAGTTGATGATGACCTTGGTGCGAATCTCGAACCAGCGATCCAGGCCGATATCCAGCGTGATCGACGCGATAATGGCGACGAGAATGGCAGGTATCGCCGCCACCAGCGAAAACATGGTCACGATGCGGACATGGAGGCGCGATGCCGCCCGCCCCCGCCTGCGCGCCGCATATAGCCTGTACGCCTCGCGTCCGATAAGGCCGAGAAGCGCCAGCACGAAAAGCGCGTTGACGCCGATCAACGCCAGCGTCACCCGCTCATCGGGATGAATAGGCGTGAGACCGAGAAGAATTGCAAACGAGACACCCGCGGTCAGCAGAGCGGCGGCAATGGCAACCGCTCCGGCCTTTGCCAGCGTGCCTCGATTTTCAGCCGCCGGCGGAGGCGGATCGAAGGCTGCTACCGCCGGGGCGAGTTGTGTCGTCATGCGCTCACGCGAAGCCTGATGTAGCTTCAGCTTCTATGCAACTTATTGTGGCTATTTTGCAACAAGCCGCAAGGTGGCAAGCGCCTGATCGTCAGTTCTGCTTGGATGCCCGGTAAACGTTGACGCCCAGCTCGCGAATTTTCTTGCGCAGCGTGTTGCGGTTCAGCCCAAGAAGCTCGGCAGCCTTGATCTGATTGCCCCGGGTCGCCGTCATGGAGGCGAGGACGAGTGGATATTCCACTTCAGCCAGCACCCGCTGGTAAAGTCCCGGCGGAGGCAGCTCCGAGCCAAAGCTGGCAAAATAACGCTGGAGGTAGTGCTCGACCGCCTGCCCGATGGATAAATCGTCGGGAAGCGAACCGCCCCCGGCAGGCGCGGCTGGCGCGCCGGTCGTGCGCAGCTCCGACTCGATGATTTCCTGACTGATCTCGTCCTGCGGATAGAGCGCGGCCAGCCGGCGCACCAGATTTTCCAGCTCGCGCACATTCCCCGGCCACGGATAACGGCGCATGAGATCGAAGCCGCCGGGCGAAATGCGCTTGGTCTGCAAGCCCTCGCTTTCGCCCTGCTTGAAGAAATGCCGCACAAGGTCGGGAATGTCCTCGGCACGCTCGCGCAGAGGCGGAAGGCGCAGCGGCACCACGTTCAGCCGATAGAACAAGTCCTCGCGGAACAGGCCCTGATTGATAAGCGTGCGCAGGTCCTTGTTGGTGGCCGCAACGATACGCACGTCGGTCTTTATCGGCGTGCGGCCGCCGACGGTCGTGTATTCGCCCTGCTGGAGCACGCGCAGGAGGCGGGTCTGCGCCTCCATCGGCATGTCGCCGATTTCATCCAGGAACAAGGTGCCGCCCTCGGCCTGCTCGAAGCGGCCGCTGGAGCGGTTCTGCGCGCCGGTGAAGGCACCTTTCTCGTGGCCGAACAGTTCCGATTCGATCAGGTCGCGCGGGATCGCGGCCATGTTGATCGCCACGAAAGGTCCACCGCGCCGCCTGCCATATTCGTGCAGCGCCCGCGCGACCAACTCCTTGCCGGTGCCCGATTCGCCGGAAATCATCACCGTCAGGTCGGTCTGCATCATGCGGGCCAGCATGCGATAGATTTCCTGCATGGCAGGCGAGCGACCGACCAGCGGCATGGTTTCCGGCTGTTCCTCGGCCCGCGGGTCGGAAAGCCCGCGCTTGGGTTCCGACAGGGCGCGGTTGACGATGTTCAGCAGTTCGGTGAGGTCGAAGGGCTTGGGCAGATATTCGTAGGCACCCGTTTCCGAGGCCCTGATCGCGGTCATGAACGTGTTCTGCGCGCTCATGACGATGACCGGCAGGTCGGGCCGCGCCTTCTTGATGCGCGGCAGCATGTCGAATGCGTTCTCGTCCGGCATCACGACATCGGTGATGACAAGATCGCCCTCGCCTGCCGATACCCAGCGCCAGAGCGTCGAGGCGTTGGAAGTCACGCGCACCTCGTGACCCACGCGCGACAGCGCCTGATTGAGCACCGTGCGGATCGCGGCATCGTCATCCGCGACCAGTATATTGCCTCGCACGCTCATTCGACCGGTTCTCCATCGTATTCAGCCGCAGCCGGTTCCTCCTTCCAGGCGGGCATGAGAATTCTGAACGTCGTGCCGCGCGGCGAGGATTCACATTCGATCACGCCGCCATGCTCGCCTACGATCTTGGCGACCAGCGCCAGCCCCAGACCGGAACCGTTCGGCTTGGTCGTTATGAAAGGATCGAACAGGATCGGGCGTATGTCCTCCGGTACGCCGGGGCCGTTGTCGTGCACACAGAACTCGAGCGGCAGCGAAACGCGGTCCTGCGTGCCGGGCACGGAAAGCCTGATGCCGGGCCGGAACGCGGTGGAGAGCCGGATTTCCCCGCTCGGTTCGTTTCCAAGGGCTTCGGCGGCGTTCTTCACCAGATTCAGGAATACCTGAATGAGCTGGTCGCGGTTGCCGAGAACCGGCGGAAGGGAAGGATCGTACTCCTCCAGTATCTTGATGCGGCTGGCGAAGCCGTTGCGGGCTATCGCCTTCACATGGTCCAGCACGATATGGATATTGACGGGCGCTCGATTGATCGGACGCTCGTCGGAGAACACTTCCATACGGTCCACCAGAGAGACGATACGATCCGTCTCCTCGGTAATAAGCCTTGTCAGCGCACGATCCTCGTCGCCGACCACGGTTTCCAGAAGCTGGGCCGCCCCGCGTATCCCGGAAAGCGGGTTCTTGATCTCATGAGCCAGCATGGCCGCCAGCCCGGTGACGGAGCGCGCCGCGCCGCGGTGGGTCATCTGGCGGTCGATCTTGTCCGCCATCGAACGCTCCTGGAACATGACGACAACCGACCCCGGCAGTTCCGGCACGGGTGCTACGTAGAGATCGACCATCTTGTCCGCGCCTATGCGCGGCGAGGAAATGTCCACACGATATTCATTGAAAGGCGAATGGCGCTCGCGCACCTGCTCCACCAGCGTCAGCAGCGGGCTGCCGAACGGCACGAACCGGGCAAGCGTGTTACGGCTCAGCACCGAGGCGCTGGACCGGAAAAAATCCTCAGCATCGGCATTCGCATAGCTGATGCGGTTATCCGCTCCCACCATGATAACGGGATGGCGGATCGCGTTGAGCACGAGTTGGGCCGAGTCCTGCAGGGACGATGCGAGTTCAGCAGACCGGCTCATGCGGCGGCTCCAAGTTCGGCGAGCTCGGCGGCGCGCGAGAAGGCTTCGCGAAGGGCGGCAAGCACTTCGGCAGGCACGAGCGAACGCATGATTGTCTGCCGCAGCGTATCAGGCGTGTGCGGCGCGTGGCGGTCGAGGTACCAGCCCAGATGCTTGCGCGCCTGCCGTGCGCCGCTTTCGGCACCATAGAGCGCCAGCATATCCTCATAATGTGATGCGACATAATCGGGCAGTTCCGCCTCAGCCGGCTTGCCGGCAACCGGCACCTCGGAAAAGCTCGCCGCGATTTCGCCCGCAGTCCACGGCGCGCCGCAATGGGCGCGACCGATCATCACCGCGTCTGCGCCAGACTGCTCGAGCGCCTCGCGCGCCTCCCGCGCACAGGATATATCGCCATTCGCGACGACGGGAACGCTCACCGCCTGCTTGACACGGGCAATCGCGCGCCAGTCGGCACGGCCTTCATAGAACTGGCAGCGCGTCCGCCCGTGGACCGTCACCATGCGCACGCCCGCCTCCTCGGCACGGCGGGCGATCATCGGTGCGTTGAGCGCGGATTCGTCCCACCCCAGCCGCATCTTCACCGTCACCGGCACCGACACCGCTGCGACTACGGCCTCGATGAGGCCAAGCGCATGGTCGGGATCTCGCATGAGCGCCGAGCCGCAATAGCCGCCCGTCACCTTCTTTGCCGGGCAGCCCATATTGATGTCGATGATGTCGGCGCCCTCGCCCACCCCCAGCCGGGCGGCTTCCGCCAAGGCCATCGCCTCGCGCCCGGCAAGCTGGACGACATGTACCGGCACGTCCGGCCTGCGGATACGCAGGGCCGACTTGTCTCGGCCTTTCGTCAATTCGCCGCTGGCGACCATTTCCGACACGACAAGGCCCGCTCCATGCCCATTGGCGCGCAAGCGAAAGGGCTCGTCGGTGATTCCCGACAGCGGTGCGAGAAAGACCCGGTTTCCGAGTTCGACCGGGCCGATCTTCAGCGGTGCATCAAGCTCTGGAGGCAATATCATGCACAAAAACAGGGCATCTCACATGGCTGCCCGTTTAGTAGACAGTTTCAGCGTGTTGTGCAACTGCGAAGTGGGCCGCAATAGCACAAACAATGTGAATGTGCTGGTTTTTCCGCAGGTCCCCGCCTATTCGTGCGGGAACCAAGGGCAGGCAGGATCGTCGATGGCTCAAGAAGATGGCAAAGTTGCGGTGGTAATCGTCGCCGCCGGGCGTGGCGAGCGAGCCGGACAATCGGTCGAGGGTCCAAAGCAGTATCGCCGGATCGGCGGCAAACCTGTGCTGCTGCGCACCGTGGAAGCCTTTCTCGCCAGCCCCCATATCGGGCGGATCGTCACCGTCATTCACCGCGACGACGCAACGCTGTGCGCCGAGTCGCTTGGGGCCACGGCGCAGCGTGTCGAAACCGCCATAGGCGGCGCGACAAGGCAGGAGTCCACGCGGCTGGGCCTGCTCGCTCTTGCGGACGACCCGCCGGCTAAAGTGATGATCCATGATGGCGTGCGGCCCTTTCTGGACACAAGCCTGATTGCTGCGGTGGCCGATGCCATTGGCGAACGGAATGGCGCCCTGCCGGCCCTTCCCGTTTCCGACACGTTGAAGCGCGCTCCGGATGGACAGGCTGTCACCGGCACGGTGAACCGCAGCGAGCTTTATGCCGCACAGACCCCGCAAGGGTTTCCTTTCGGAGCCATCCTCGATGCGCACGAGGCGGCGCATCGCGCGGGCCGGAGCGATTTCACGGACGACGCGGCAATCGCCGAATGGGCGGGACTTCCCGTCGATCTGGTCGCCGGTTCGCCCGACAATGTGAAGATCACGTGGGCGCGCGACATATTACTTGCCGACCAGCGTCTTTCAGCGTCCGCTTCGATTTTTCCCGACGTGCGTACCGGCAACGGCTATGACGTTCATTCCTTCGAGGCAGGCGACGGCGTGGTACTTTGCGGCGTGAAGATCGCCCATGACCGAAAGCTTTCCGGCCATTCGGATGCCGATGTGGGGCTTCACGCGTTGACGGATGCGCTACTTGCCACCTGTGGAGCCGGCGACATAGGCACCCATTTCCCGCCATCCGATCCTCAATGGAAAGGCGCGGCCTCGCGTCTTTTCGTAGAGCATGCCGCAGCCATCGTCCGCGCCCGCGGAGGACGCATCGCCAATGCCGATGTGACGCTGATCTGCGAAGCGCCGAAGATCGGTCCTCACCGCGAGGCGATGACCGCGGCCATGACCGGAATGCTTGGCATCTCGCGCGACCGCATCTCCGTAAAAGCGACGACGAATGAAAGGCTGGGATTTATCGGCCGGGGCGAAGGCATCGCGGCGATCGCCACCGCAACCGTCGTTTATCCCGGGAGTTTAGCGGACTGAACACAGGACAAGCCCATGACCGACCTGCCCGAACTCGCAAACCGCTTTCTCGAAGCCTGCAAGGCGCGCGGAATACTTTCAGCCACCGCCGAATCCTGCACGGGCGGGCTTATCATCGCGTTGCTGACCGATATTCCGGGCTCGTCCTCGATGGTGGATCGCGGCTTCGTCACCTATTCCAACGAAGCGAAGACCGACATGCTGGGCGTCCTGCCTTCCACGCTTGAAAGGCATGGCGCGGTATCCGAGGAGACCGCCCTCGAAATGGCCGGCGGCGCGCTGGCCCGTTCGCGTGCCGGCATCACGCTCGCGGTTACGGGAATAGCCGGGCCGGATGGCGGTAGCGAGGAGAAGCCCGTCGGTCTGGTCTGGTTCGGCGTTGCCGTCGAAGGGAGGCCGGTTCATGCGGAAAAGCGCGTATTCGAGAATCGCGGGCGCGACTACATCCGCAAACAGACCGTGGGCACCGCGCTGGAGCTCGGCCTCGCCGCGCTGACGGTCGAAAGCTGACCCCCGGCGGGGTCAGTTAGCCCTCACAACAGCCTGCTACAAGCTGCCGGCAGCCGAAAACAAATCGCGCATGACCGTTTCGCGCGCCCGTGCGCCAGGGGCCGTCGGCTGCCTTTCGCTGTCCTGGATCAGCCGGGCAAACACCACGGTCCGGTCGCCCTTTGTCGCCCAACCGACGAACCATCCGTAAGGGCGGCCCGGCTGTGGAGCACCATCCGCACCGGTCGGAAGGCCGGCTCCGGTTTTTCCGTGCACATGCCAGCCGCTCGACTGAACGCCGTTGTCGATGAGCTTGGCCGTCATATCGAAAGCGTCGCTGCTGACGGCCAACTCTCGGCTCACGATCTTTCGCAAGAATTCCAATTGGCCGAGTGGCGAGATTTTCAGAGACGAACTGAGCCACGCATTTGTCAGCCCGTTATGCTTGCCGGGATCGCCGGAAACGTCCTCATTACCATAATCGAACTCTGCCACATAGTCCTGAAATCGCTCATTGCCAAGCGACCGGGTGATTTGCTGCGAATACCACACGACAGACTTGGCCATCCAGCTCGTCGGATCGGTAGCCTGCTTCCATTCGGGCCTCCAGTCCGCATAACCTTCCTCGAAAGGCAACTCAGGCGTGCGCGCATCCTTCAGGACGCCTGCGTCGTAACCCATCAAGCTGATGGCGATCTTGAAAGTGGATGCCGGAGTGACACTTGCCTCGCAGGTGCCTTCCTGCACAATTGGCTTGCCAGTGACCACATCCGCAACCGCGGTGCATATGGTCCTTGTCTCCGCATGGGCGACCGATGCGGACAACAGCGAAGCAAGCGCGGCAAGGGCAGGCGCATATCGCATTGGTTTCTCCCCCTTCAGGATAAATCCCGGACTGAACCGATGACACGGGAATGATGGAGCATTTGTGTCGCGTTGCCGCTACGGCTGGCGGTTTTTCAGCCGGTCACGCTGCTCCGGCGCCGCGCCCCGCGCCGTAGATCTCGTTCGCCCGCTTCTCGAACGCATCCGTGAACATGCGAAAGGCCCGATCGAACATGGCACCCATCAGCGCCCCCAGAATGCGGCTCTTGAACTCGTAATCGATAAAGAAGCCGATCTCGCAGCCTTCCGCTGAAGGCGTGAAGATCCAGCGATTCTCCAGATAGCGGAACGGCCCGTCGATATATTTCACGTCGATGCGGGATTCGGCAGGGCGGAGCACGACCTGGCTCGTGAACGTCTCGCGGATTGCCTTGTAGCCGACCGTCATATCGGCCAGCAGCACCGTCACGCCGTCACGCTCCCTGCGCGAGCGCACGGCCAGTGCTTCGCACAGGGGTAGAAATTGCGGATAGCTTTCGACGTCCGCCACGAGTGCGAACATGTCTTCAGGCGAATGGGCGACCCGCCGCGTCGTCTCGAATTTCGGCATCGCTTCAGGCAGCCGCCAGCTTTGCCTCGCGCGCGGCGCGCAGCCGCGCGAAATCCTCGCCCGCATGGTGGGACGAGCGTGTCAGCGGGCTGGACGACACGAGCAGGAACCCCTTGGAATAGGCTGTCGTCGCATAGCCCTTGAACTCGTCCGGCGTGACGAATTTCTTGACCGGATGGTGCTTCTTCGTCGGTTGCAGATACTGGCCTATGGTCAGGAAATCGACATCGGCCGTCCTGAGATCGTCCATCAGCTGAAGCACCTCGTTCCGTTCCTCGCCCAGACCGACCATGATGCCGGATTTGGTGAAAATGGACGGATCGAGTTCCTTGACCCGCTGGAGCAGGCGGATGGAATGGAAATAGCGCGCGCCGGGACGCACCGTCAGATAGTTCGACGGGACGGTTTCGAGATTGTGATTGAACACATCCGGCCGGGCGGCGACCACAACTTCCAGCGCGCCGGGCTTGCGCAGGAAATCCGGTGTCAGGATTTCCACCGTGGTTTCCGGCGATGCGTCGCGGATCGCCCTGATCACTTCGGCGAAGTGCTGCGCGCCGCCGTCCTTGAGATCGTCGCGGTCAACCGAAGTAATGACGACATGGCTCAGCCCCATCTGGCGCACAGCCTTGCCGATATTCGCCGGCTCGTCGCGGTCAAGCGCCGTCGGGATGCCGGTGGCGACATTGCAGAACGCGCAGGCGCGCGTGCAGATTTCGCCCATGATCATGAAGGTGGCGTGCTTCTTGTCCCAGCATTCGCCGATGTTCGGGCAGCCTGCCTCCTCGCACACCGTCACCAAACGGTTCGACTTCACGATCTCGCGCGTTTCCAGATAGCCACGCGACGTCGGAGCCTTGACCCGAATCCAGTCCGGCTTGCGCAGCACCTCCTGGTCGGGGCGATGCGCCTTTTCCGGGTGGCGGGGACGCTGCGGGTTGGCGATGGTGTCGAGTATCGTGACCATGCTGGCTCCAGGCGAATTCGGCTCGCGAATTCATGGTCATCTTATAGTGTTTGCGTCCGCCTAATGTAAGGCCGACGCGGGAATGGCCGCCTTGCGCGAATGATGGTGCCGGTTGTCAGCGCCGCAGGGTACGGCCAATGGCAATGAGAAGGCAGCCGCCGATAAAGCCGACGATCAGATATGTCAGCACACCGGGGCCTGTGTAGATGCCGACGATGCTCAGGACAAAATTCAGCAGCGCGGCGCCGACTACCCCGAGGATGATATTCATGAAGATGCCCATGTCACTCTTCATGAATTTCTCGGCGAGCCAGCCGGCTATGCCGCCGACGATGATCGCACCCAACAGTCCCATGCCATTCAGATCCATGACAGATCTCCTTGTGAATCACAGGCGGGAAAGACCCTCGCCCCATTCCCGTTCCGGAACGCTCAGATATTCAGGGCCTTACCGTAAGCATCGAGCACGCTTTCCTTCATCATCTCCGAAAGCGTGGGATGCGGGAAGATCGAGTGCATCAGCTCCTCCTCGGTGGTTTCGAGGTTCATGGCGATGACGAACCCCTGGATCAGTTCCGTCACCTCGGCGCCCACCATATGCGCGCCGAGAAGCTGGCCGGTCTTTGCGTCGAAGATCGTCTTTACCAGACCCTGATCCTCCCCGAGCGCGACGGCCTTGCCATTGGCGAGGAAGGGAAAGCGCCCGACGCGGATCTCGCGGCCCGTCTCTTTCGCCTTCGCTTCCGTCAGGCCCACCGATGCCACCTGCGGCTGGCAATAGGTGCAGCCAGGGATGAGCAGCTTGTCCAGCGGATGCGGATGCAGGCCGGCGATCTTCTCGATGCAGATGACGCCCTCATGCTCGGCCTTGTGGGCCAGCATGGGCGCACCCGCGACATCGCCAATGGCGTAGAGGCCGGGCACATTGGTCCGGCACCATTCATCAATAACGATGGTGCCGCGCTCGGTTTTAACGCCCAGCGCCTCAAGTCCCAGATTCTCGATATTCCCTTGCACGCCGACAGCCGAGATCAGGCGGTCGGCGGTGATCTGCTGTGTCTTGCCGTCTTTCGTCTCGATGTGAGCGGTGACGGCGTTCGCGGCTTTGTCCACCTTCGTCACCTTGGCTTCGAGGATGAACTTCATGCCCTGCTTCTCGAAACGCTTCTGCGCGAATTTCGAGATTTCCGCGTCCTCGACCGGCATGATCTGCGGCAGCAACTCCACGACGGTCACATCGACGCCCATCGTGCGGTAGAAGGATGCGAACTCGATACCGATTGCACCCGAACCCATCACGAGGAGCGATGTCGGCATTTCGGCCGGGATCATCGCCTCGAAATAGGACCAGATCAGCTTGCCGTCCGGCTCGATCCCTGGCAGCGCGCGCGGACGGGCGCCGGTCGCCACGATGATATGCTTCGCCGTATAGGTGCCCTCGCCCTTGATGTTCTTCGGCGCGGGAACCTGCGGCTCCATAGGCTTCTTAGCCGGCTTTGAAACAGTAATCTCGCCGGGCTTGGTGAGCTTCGCCTCGCCCCAGATGACATCCACCTTGTTTTTCTTCATCAGGATGCCGACGCCGCCGTTCATGCGAGCGGCGACGCCACGCGAGCGGTCCACCACAGCCTTGACGTCGGGCGTCATGCTGCCGTCGAGCTTGAGGCCATAATCCTTCGCGTTTTCGGCATAGTGCATGATCTCGGCAGAACGCAGCAGCGCCTTGGCGGGTATGCAGCCCCAGTTCGAACAGATGCCGCCAAGATGCTCACGCTCGACCACGGCAGTCTTGAGCCCAAGCTGCGCGGCGCGTACCGCCGTCGTGTAGCCGCCCGGCCCGGCGCCGATAATGATGACGTCGTAATTCTCGGCCATGCGGCACTCCCCAGTTCAAAGACCCAGCATGATGCGCACGACGGGCTCCAGCGCCCGTCCGATAGCGCGCGTGTTTTCAGCGTCGAGATGGACGCCATCGATGGGGCTGGCCGCAGAGACGGAACCCGCATCGAAAAATCCACAGCCGCTCTCATCCGCCAGATCGGCATAGAGCGAGGCCAGCATGCGGGACTGCTCGATGCCGCCCGCGAACATGGCGCTGAATTCGTGGTTCGCCGTCTCGCAGAGCGGTGGAGGCGCCACGATCAACACCGCCGGCGGCTCGGTGGAGCCGTCGCGCAGCGCATTCACCTGCACCAGCGAGATCAGCCGCCGCATGCCCTGCATCGCGGCCAGGGCGGTTCCGGCGATGGCCGGCTTCATGTCGTTGGTGCCGAGCAGCAGGATCACCAGATCGAGCGGCGCATGGGAATAAAGCACAGTCGGCAGGATGCGCGCGCCGTTTCGGTCGCAATCGGCCAGGTGCTCGTCATAGGCCGTCGTGCGCCCGCGCAGCCCTTCGGCGATGACCAGCGCCTTGTCGCCCAAAGCCTTCTGCAGCACGGACGGCCAGCGGTCGGCATGGGAATGCCGGCCGCCGCTCTCTGCATCGGAGCCCCAGGTCAGCGAGTCGCCGTAGCAGAGCACTGTTTTCATAGGTCTATCGAACCCGGCACGTCAGAGCTTGCGCAAGCCAAGCGCGATGAACAGGAACAGCACGCCGTTCGACAACAGCTCAATACCGAGAAGAATGCCAAGTACGGACATGGCCGCCCAGGGGAAGTCGCCGAGGATCATGATGCCAAGCACGAGCGAAATGACGCCCGATGCGAGCACCCAGCCCCAGCCGGAGATGGGCCGTAGCGAAAATGCGTACATGATCTTCAATATGCCGGTGACAAGGAACAGGACCGCCACCAACAATGTCAGCGACACCATGCCGGCAAGGGGATTGAATACCAGCGAAAGACCCACGAGAAGGGTTACAAGGCCCAGCAGCAGAGCCCAGAGAAAGCCTGACCAGCCCTGCACCTGAAACGATTGGATAAGCTGTAGAACGCCGAGGAATATGAACGCCCATCCGGCCATCAGCGTCGCCGCCAGCGTGGCGGCGAATGGATTCATCAATGCCAGAACGCCCCCAACCAGAGAGATGACCGCGAACAGCGCCATCCAGATCCAGGACGAGTGAAGTTTTTGTTCCGATACAGTCGACGCCATTTCAGCCCTCCATCAGAAAGAATGCGCGAACTGCGTTTCCGCGTGCCAACTATACCAGCATTCCCATCGGATTTTCGATATATCGCTTGAAGGCCACGGCCAGTTCGGCGCCGAGAGCGCCATCGATGACCCGATGATCGAAGGCGAAGGTCGCCGTCATGATATTGGCTACCGCGATGGCTCCGTCCTTCACGATCGGTTTCTCCACGCCCGCGCCGATCGATACGATCGAGGCATGCGGCGGGTTGATGATCGACGTGAAGTTAGACACGCCGAACATGCCGAGATTCGAGACCGCCGTGGAGCCGCCTTGATATTCCTCCGGCTTCAGCTTCTTGTCGCGGGCGCGCTTCGCCAAATCCTTCATTTCATTGGAGATGACCGACAGCGTCTTCTGTTCGGCGCTGCGGATGATCGGCGTAATCAGCCCATCCGGGATGGCCACAGCGACACCGACATCGGAATGCTTATGGAGGACACGGGCAGATGAGGTCCAGGAAGCGTTGGCAGTCGGCACGTCGCGCAATGCAAGCGCCATCGCCTTGATGATGAAGTCGTTGACCGACAGCTTGAAGCCCGGAACGTCGCCCTTCTCCGTCCTGGTCGTCGGCGCGGAGCGGTTGATCTCCTCGCGCAGCTTGAGCAACCCGTCCAGATTGCAATCCATCGACAGGAAATAGGACGGGATGGTCTGGTGCGATTCGGTCAGGCGGCTCGCAATGGTCTTGCGCATGCCGTCATGCGGCTTGAGCTCGTACGAACCCTCCGCGAACAGCTTCAACACCTGCTCGTCGGACAAGCTCTTTGCCAGCGGCGCAGCGGCCTCCTTCGCAGGAGCGGCCTTGGCTCCGCCCCCGGCAATCGCCGCCTCGACATCGGCCTTGACCACCCGCCCATGCGGACCCGACCCGCTGACGGCGGATAGGTCGACGCCAGCATCCTTTGCGATCCGGCGGGCCAGCGGAGAAGCGAATACACGGCCGGCGGACGCGCCGTTCGAGCTTGCGGGCGGCGCGGGGGCTTTCGGCTCAGCCTTCGCCTCGACGGGCTCGGCATCCGGAGCTGCCGGAGCAGGCTTGGCCGGCGCGGCTTCCGCCTTCGCCGGTGCAGGAGCGGAGCCCGCGCCCTTCGCTGCGGCGGCGGCATCCTCGCCTTCGCCTGCAAGGACGGCGATCAGCGCGTTGACCTTCACGCCTTCGGTGCCGGCCGGAACGACGATCTTCGCCACCGTGCCCTCATCGACAGCCTCGACCTCCATCGTGGCCTTGTCCGTCTCGATCTCGGCGATCACGTCGCCGGGAGAAACCTTGTCGCCTTCCTTGACCAGCCATTTGGCGAGATTGCCCTCCTCCATTGTGGGAGACAGGGCGGGCATGGTGATGTTGATCGGCATGTCGGCCTCCTCAAGCCCGGTACGTCACGGCCTTCACGGCCTCGACAACCTCGCCCACATTGGGCAGCGCGAGCTTTTCGAGATTGGCCGCATATGGCATCGGCACATCCTTGCCGGCAATCGTGATGACCGGCGCGTCGAGATAATCGAAGGCGCGACGCGACACCTGATTGGCGATGAAATCACCGACCGAGCTTTGCGGGAACCCCTCCTCGACCGTGACCAGCCGGTTCGTTTTCTTCACAGATTCCACAATGGTGTCGATGTCGAGCGGGCGGATGGTCCGCAGGTCGATGATCTCGGCGTCGATCCCCATGCCACGCAATTCCTCCTCGGCCTTGACCGCATAGGTCATGCCGATGCCGAAGGATACGATGGTGACATCCTTGCCCTGCTTGTGGACACGCGCCTTGCCGATGGGCAGCACGAAATCGTCGAGCTTCGGCACGTCGAAGCTGTGGCCGTAGAGGATTTCATTCTCGAGGAAGATGACCGGGTTGGGATCGCGGATCGCCGCCTTGAGCAGGCCCTTCGCATCCGCCGCCGTATAGGGCATGACGACCTTGAGGCCCGGAATGTGGCTGTACCAGGCGGCATAGCATTGCGAGTGCTGGGCGGCGACACGCGCGGCCGCACCGTTGGGGCCGCGGAAGACGATCGGCGCGCCCATCTGGCCGCCCGACATATAGAGCGTCTTGGCGGCTGAATTCACGATCTGGTCGATGGCCTGCATGGCGAAGTTGAAGGTCATGAACTCCACGATGGGCTTCAGGCCGGCCATCGCCGCGCCAACACCCACGCCGGCAAAGCCGTGCTCCGTGATGGGGGTATCGACCACGCGCCGCGGACCGAACTCCTGCAACAGTCCTTGCGTGATCTTGTAGGCGCCCTGATATTCGGCAACCTCCTCGCCCATGACGAAAACATCCTCGTCGCGGCGCATTTCCTCGGCCATCGCGTCGCGAAGCGCCTCGCGCACCGTCGTCTGGACCATCTCGGTGCCGGCGGGAATGTCGGGATCGGCGGCGACGTCCAGCTTCGGCGCAGCGGGCAGCTTCGCCGTTTCCTTCTGCGGCCCCGGCTCGTCGGACGCTTCCCGTGCCTTGCCGCCGTCATCGGCAGCCTGCGCCGCCGGCTTCGCAGAAGGAACCGCGTCGGCGCTCTCGCCCTCCTGAAGCAGGACAGCAATCGGGGTATTGACCTTGACGCCTTCGGTGCCTTCGGCGACGAGCAGCTTGCCCATCGTGCCCTCGTCCACCGCCTCGACCTCCATGGTCGCCTTGTCGGTTTCGATTTCGGCGATCACGTCGCCGGCGGCGACCGGATCGCCTTCCTTTTTCAGCCACTTGGCCAGATTGCCTTCCTCCATCGTCGGCGACAGGGCAGGCATCAGGATTTCAATCGGCATTTTCTACGGTCTCCGGCTGAGATCACGTCAGGAATGATTTGGAATGGCAGAAAGCGGGAACCCGGCTTTCGCACATCGTCATGCGGGACTGCGCGGCACTTACGCCCCGACGTAGATGTCGGTCCACAGCTCGGACGCGTCCGGCTCGGGATCGGTCTGCGCGAATTCGGCCGCATCTGCGACGATATCGCGGACATCCTTGTCGATGGCCTTCAACTCGTCCTCACTCGCCCACTTCTTCTCGAGAATACGGGCCCGCACCTGCTCGATGGGATCGTGCTCCGAACGCATCTTCTGGACCTCGTCCTTCGAGCGGTATTTCGCCGGATCGGACATGGAGTGGCCACGATAGCGGTAGGTCTGCATTTCCAGGATGACGGGACCGTTTCCGCCGCGGCACCATTGCGCGGCAAGCTCGCCTGCCGCCTTGACTGCCCGGACATCCATGCCGTCAACCTGCATCCCGGGGATGCGGAAAGACAGGCCCCGATGCGAGAAATCCGTCTCCGCCGAGGAGCGGCTCACCGAAGTGCCCATTGCGTAGCGATTGTTCTCGATCACGTAGACGACCGGCAGCTTCCAAAGCGAGGCCATGTTGAAGCTCTCGTAGACCTGCCCCTGATTGGCCGCGCCATCGCCGAAATAGGTAATCGAGATACCATCATTGCCACGATAGCGGTTGGCGAAAGCAAGGCCGGTGCCCAGCGAAACCTGTGCGCCGACGATGCCATGACCTCCGTAGAAATTCTTCTCCTTGGAGAACATGTGCATGGAGCCGCCCTTTCCGCGCGAATATCCGCCGCGACGGCCGGTCAACTCGGCCATCACGCCGCGCGGAGACATCTCCATCGCCAGCATATGACCGTGATCGCGATAGGCGGTGATCATCTGATCGCCGTCGCGCAGCGCCATCTTCATGCCGGTGACGACGGCTTCCTGACCGATATAGAGATGGCAGAAACCGCCGATAAAGCCCATGCCGTAAAGCTGGCCGGCCTTCTCCTCGAAGCGCCGTATCAGGAGCATGTCGCGGTAGGCCGCGAGTTCCTGCTCCTTGCTGAAAGCCGACGGCGCCGGTGGCTTTGTCGGGAAACTGCTTGCCCGCGCTTCGGCACGGGACTTGATATCTGCTTTGGTAACGGGCGTTTTCCTGGCGGCTGCGGCCATGCGCTTCTCCCTAAGCTGCCTCTAGCGGACATTTCAGGGAGTGTGCCTCCCTTTCGAATTGGGTGGCAAGCTACCATGCAGGCCACAACTGAGCCATGCAGAAAAATGCATGGCTCCTTTGCGTCTAAATTACTGCTTTTATGTGGCTTTCAGCCAATTAACTGGAATTCAGTCAATTTGAGGCCCGTCGGTCGCGGAGAATAATAATCTCGTCGGAGCGGGCGAGATTGAGCGCGCTGCGCGCATGCTCGTCCAGCATGTCCTTCTCGATGGTCCCGTCGCGCAGCAGGCGGACGCGGTGTTCCAGCCGCTCGCGGTCCTTGCGAATCGTCGCCAGATCGGCGCGCAACTCCTCCGCCCGCGCCTCGAATGCGTATTTGGAATAGATGCCGTACTGACCGTGCCAGGCGTGAAAGCCGAAATAGGACAGAAAGGCCGCCGCGATAAGGGGCACGACCAGCGCCCCTGACTTTCTCTTCTTATGCTGTCGCGTCCACATGGCAGCCGTCCGGCAAGGAGTTCATCTCCCCCGCCGGACTTATGCAGCCAATATGCTTAAAGGCCGGTTATCGTTTTCCGGCCGAGCCGTCTCATTTCAGGATGGAACGGCCCGCGAAACGCGCCTGCTTGCCGAGAGCTTCCTCAATGCGCAGAAGCTGGTTGTATTTCGCCGTACGATCGGAGCGGGCAAGGGAGCCCGTCTTGATCTGCCCGCAATTGGTGGCGACGGCCAGATCCGCAATGGTCGAATCCTCCGTCTCGCCGGAGCGGTGCGACATTACCGCCGTGTAGCCGGCGCGGTGCGCGGCCTCCACGGCGTCCAGCGTCTCCGACAGCGAACCGATCTGGTTGACCTTGACGAGGATAGAGTTGGCGACGCCCATGCGGATGCCGTCACGCAGGCGCGCTGTATTGGTGACGAAAAGATCGTCGCCCACGAGTTGCACCTTGCCGCCGATGAGATCGGTCAAAGCCTTCCAGCCGTCCCAATCGTCCTCCGCCATGCCGTCCTCGATGGAGATGATCGGATAGTCGGCGACCAGCTTGGCGAGATATTTCGCCTGCGTCTTGGGATCTCGGGTCTTCTTCTCGCCTTCGTAGATGTAGCTGCCGTCCTTGAAGAATTCCGTCGAGGCACAATCCAGCGCGATAGCGACCTGCTCGCCCGGCTTGTAGCCGGCCTTCTCGATGGACGCCATCACGAAGTCCAGCGCAGCCTGCGCGTTCTTCAGGTTCGGCGCAAAGCCGCCCTCGTCTCCCACATTGGTATTGTGGCCGGCGTCCTTGAGGCCCTTCTTCAGCGTATGGAAAATCTCGGAACCCCAGCGCAACGCCTCGCTGAAACTTTCAGCTCCCACCGGCATGATCATGAATTCCTGAAAGTCGATGGGATTGTCGGCATGGGCGCCGCCGTTGACGATGTTCATCATCGGAACCGGCAGCACATGGGCCGCTGCGCCGCCGACATAGCGGTAGAGCGGCAGGTTGGCTGCTTCCGCCGCCGCCTTGGCCACGGCCAGCGAGACGCCGAGGATCGCATTCGCACCGAGCCTGGCCTTGTTGGGCGTGCCGTCCAGGTCGATCATGGTCCTGTCGATGTGAAGCTGGTTTTCCGCATCCATGCCCCCAATGGCCTCGAACAGCTCGCCGTTGACGGCCTCGACCGCCTTCTGCACACCCTTGCCGAGATAGCGGGTTCCGCCGTCGCGCAGTTCCACCGCCTCGTGGGCGCCGGTGGACGCGCCTGAAGGAACAGCCGCTCTCCCCTTCGAGCCATCCTCGAGGATCACGTCAACCTCAATCGTGGGATTGCCGCGGCTGTCGAGGATTTCGCGGCCGATGATGTCAGTGATTGCGGTCATAGATAGCTCCCTTGGCACCCGCGCTGAATGTCGGTTTCTCTTAGAGTGCCGACTTGCAAAGGTGAAGCGGGTTTAGCGCCAGAGGGGCGCATAACGACCAAAATGAAAGGCCCCGGAGCGTCTCCGGGGCCTCATTCGTGAGCTATGGTCACTCGTCAGATCCAATAAGGCGGCACGTTGTAATAACCGAAGGATGTCTCGCGGACCTTCTCGATATCCTTTCCGGTCAGCTCGTCCACGTCGTAGACGGGAGCCGCTTCGAGCTGCTCGCGGGTGAACGGGACTACATAGCCATGTTTCGATATATCGTAGTCGAGGGTGGACCACGGCACGGCGTGATATTTTTCACCCATTCCCAGAAAGCCGCCGAAGCCGATAACGGCGAACATGATGTCGTTCGACGTCTTCTCCAGCACGATATCCTCGATACTGCCGATATTCTGGCCGGCGGCGTTGAAGACCGAGGTGCCTATGACGCGTGTTGCGCGAATAGCTTCAGTATGACCGCTTGCAGTCGCCATCTCGCTTCTCCTCTCTGCGTTTCTTTCGAAAGAAGAATGCGGAGGTGACCGCGAGGTTCCGGCTAACCGGCCTTGGCAGATGCTGGCGGAGGAACATCCGAGGACTGCTTGCAAGCCTTCAGCCATACATCATAGACGGCGTGTTCCACGGCGTTCAGGCCGGGGCTTTCGGCAAACATCCAGCCGGTGAATATGCGCCTTATCTTGCGATCCAGCGTGATCTCATCCACCTCGACAAAGGAATCCGTCTTGGGCTCCTCGGCCTGCGGACGAGAATAACAGACGCGCGGCGTCACCTGTAGCGCGCCGAACTGCACCGTCTCGTCTATATAGACATCAAAGGTAATGGTGCGGCCGGTGATCTTGTCCACGCCGGTGAACTCGGCAACGGGATTGCTCACCCGCACGTCCTTTTCCCCGACGACTTCACCCTCCTGGATGGCCGCGTCCTGCGCGAAGGCCGTACCAGCTGGCACTCCGGCAAGGGCGGCGAGCAGAATGGGAATGGCGCGAATCATGTTCATACCGTCCGAGAAAGAGCGGCCCCGCGCAAGCGGCGCGGCACCTTTAGATCGTGGCCAGCCGGAGGTAGAGGCGAATTGTGGCGAGAACGGACCGATGCCGGTTCAGTTTCCCGGTGTCCACGCATCGTAGTCGCCGGTCACGCGCGGACGATGCGTCGGCGAAAGCACGGAACCAAGGGGACGATAGGCGCCGGGCGTGCCGGTCAGGTTCGGCTGGTGCGGCTTCTGCCACTCGCGGGGCTTGTAGTCCTCCTGTGACGGCGGCGTATCGACCTTATGATGAATCCAGCCATGCCAACCCGGCGGAATTATCGAGGCTTCGGCCAGATCCTTGTAAATGACCCAGCGTCGAGCCTCACCATCGGCGTTCTCGCCACCCTCATAATAGACGTTGCCGAACTCGTCCTCGCCAACCTTGTTGCCGAAGCGCCAAGTGTAGAAGCGCGTGCCGAGAGTCTGGCCGTTCCACCACGTGAAAAACTGAAGGAGGAATTTCGTCATCATTCGTCCCCGAGGGCGCGTGCGATCATCGCCTTATGGCTTCGCTGCGCCGCAATGGCAAGGAGAAAGCCGGTGTCCCGGCGTCGCACCCGCCAAAGAAAAAGCCCGGCGCGAAAGCCGGGCTTTCATCACCCTGATGCTTAAGATCAGAATTTGAGCGTACCTGCGAGGGAGAAGGCGAAACCCCATTCGCCGGGCGCGGCAGCCGTGTAGTCGATCGGGCTCGATGTCTGGTTCTTGACGCCTTCGGTGAAGTAGATCGCCGCGCCGCCGCCGCGTATCTGGAAATTCTCGTTGACGTCATAAGCTGCGCCGGCCGCAATGGTCCATGTGTCGGTCAGGACATCCCAGCCGCCGGTGACGCCCTTGTCCCAGGTCAGCGACAGCATACCGCCCAGCTTGTCGGTGAAGCGATGACCCACGCCGCCGGTGACGGTCCATCCGTCGCTGAAGAAGAAGCGGACCGTGGAAAATTGTTGGCCGCCTATGCCTTCAACCACCTGCAACCGCTGTAGAACGCTCCAGTCCGTCCACTTGATCGAGCCGAAAGCCAGCCAGCCCGGCGCGATGCCGCTCTGGACGTTCAGTTCAAGGCTCTGCGGCAGAGATGCGGAAGCTGTCGCGGAAGCCGTATCGAGGTTCCCGTAGAATGGATTTTGAGAAAGCAGGGCAAAAGGCGTGTTGGTATACCAGCCCGTCGCATCATGATTGGTCTGCGAGCGGTACATCAACTGCGCCTTGAAGGCGATTTCCGGTATTTCGTAACCGAGGCCGAAGCGATAACCCCACGCGTTCGATGTCAGTTCCACGCGGCTCTCGCCGACGACCATGCCGGGAAAGGCCGCGCTGAAATCGCGCGACTGGCTGAACGACACCGTTTCGTAAAAGCCGCCGCCGATCACCGAAAGGCGTCCCTTGCCGACATCGAAGCCGTAGCCGCAGGTCAGGCCGAATTCGTTGGTGCTCAGCGATTGCTCCGCGACGTGAAAGGCGATGTCGCCGGTGTGACTGGCCGCGGCGCCATAAGGCTGCGTGTAGGAACCGACGCAGCTCAGATCGCCATATATGCGCCCACCGACGGAAAGCGTCGGCACGAAATAATCTTCGGTGATTCCGATATTCGACTGCGTGAACGGCGTTGGCGCGCCGCCCGATATGATCAGACCCGATGCGTTCGAGTAGGAACGTCCTGGCGCAACATAGGTGCCGCTGGCGTAGAAGCCGAACTGGCTGTTTCCGTAGAGCGGATCAAGGTTTGCATTGCCGCGGCTGAAGCCGCCGGCCTGCGCGGTAGAGATCCCCGCCAAAGACCCCATCAGAACCGCCATCCCCACAAGGCGATACTTCATAGAACGCAACCTCCCATCAAAGGTAGATGCATGAGACACGAATTCCCGCATTCCGGACAATGCGATTCGTATCAGTCATTTGTCAGGGAAAGCTGAATGACGCGGAAAACCGCTCGAAAAGGTAAGAAAATCGGTAATTTTGGATGAACCAACGGCTGACGCCCGATCCGAAAGCCGAGCTTTTCCCGTGATTTATCGAACGCCGGCAAACACTTGTCACCTTCCAGCCACATACTGCCCAAAAAGCTGCCGGACGGGCCGGATCAGCACTATAGAGAAGGCGTTTACAGGAAAATTGCCGCCCCGGCTGCCGGCATCTACGCCAGATCCAGCTTGAAACCCGCGTGGCTCATGACAAAACCGAGCCGTCTGTAGAAGCGGTGAGCGTCGATCCGCGCCAGATTCGAGGTCAGCTGAAGTCGCCCGGCCCCAGCTTCGCGGGCGCGTTCCGCTGCAAATCGCATCATCGCCTCGCCGATGCCTTTTCCGCGCATGTCGTCTCGCGTCTGGACCGCCTCCACCGTCATGTCCGGCCTACCACGGCGCGTCATCAGCACGATCAGCATGGTCTGGAAGGAGCCGACGACTTCACCATCCAACTCCGCTACATAGAGAGTATCCGCTGGGCTCGCCGCTATGCGGTCGAACGCAGCTTCATAAACCGGCAACGCCGACGGGTCGTCGGTGTCACCGTGCCCGCCCAGCGCGTCGGCGGCAAAGAGGGCCATGATCGAGGGGACATCGCCTCGGGTAGCACTGCGGATGACCAGCCCGGCGGGCGGCATCACTCTATTCCAAGACGGGCCTTGACCAGATCGTTGACGGCTTGGGGATTGGCCTTGCCGCCGGTCGCCTTCATCACCTGACCGACAAACCAACCCGCAAGCGTCGGCTTGGCGCGTGCCTGTTCCGCCTTGTCAGGGTTCGCTGCGATCACCTCATCGACCGCCTTTTCGATCGCGCCGGTGTCCGTCACTTGCTTCATCCCGCGTGTCTCGACGATCTCGCGCGGGTCGCCGCCTTCGCTCCAGACAATCTCGAAGAGGTCCTTGGCGATCTTGCCGGAAATGGTGCCTTCCTTGATGAGATCAAGAATCGCCCCGAGCTGATCGGGCGAAACCGGCGTCTCTTCAATATCCTTGCCGGACTTGTTCAACGCGCCCAGCAGGTCGTTGATGACCCAGTTTGCGGCAATCTTCCCGTCACGTCCGGAGGCAAGCTTCTCGAAATAGTCCGCGATGGCCTTCTCCGACACGAGCACCGACGCATCGTAGGCAGAAAGGCCAAGCTTCCCGACCAGCCGCGCTTTCTTGTCGTCCGGCAGTTCGGGCAGGTTCGTGGAAAGAGCGTCCACGTAGGCCTGGTCGAATTCCAGCGGCAGAAGATCCGGATCCGGGAAATAGCGGTAGTCATGCGCCTCTTCCTTCGAGCGCATGGAGCGTGTTTCGCCCTTCACGGGATCGAAAAGCCGCGTTTCCTGCTCGATAACCCCGCCGTCTTCCAGAATCGCGATCTGCCGGCGCGCCTCGTAGTCGATAGCCTGCCCGACAAACCGTATCGAATTGACGTTCTTGATCTCGCAGCGCGTGCCGAATTCCTTCGATCCGGCGGGCCGCACCGAGACATTCACGTCCGCGCGCATGGAACCTTCATCCATGTTGCCGTCGCACGTGCCAAGATATCGCACGATGGTACGCAGCTTGGTGACATAGGCCTTCGCCTCGTCGGCAGACCGCATGTCCGGCTTCGACACGATCTCCATGAGCGCCACGCCGGAGCGGTTGAGGTCGACATAGCTCATGGTCGGGTGCTGGTCGTGCATCGACTTGCCTGCATCCTGTTCCAGATGCAGGCGCTCGATCCCGACCTCTATATCTTCGAAATTGCCCTGCCGGTCGGGACCGACCGAAATGGTGATCCTGCCTTCGCCGACGATGGGCTGCTTGTATTGCGATATCTGATAGCCCTGCGGCAGGTCGGGATAGAAATAGTTCTTCCGGTCGAAAACCGAGCGGTGGTTGATCTGCGCCTTGAGGCCGAGGCCGGTGCGGATCGCCTGGCGCACGCATTCCTCGTTGATGACGGGCAGCATACCGGGCATCGCGGCGTCCACGAGGCTCACATTGTCGTTCGGCGCGGCGCCGAAGGACGTGGAGGCGCCGGAAAACAGTTTCGCCTCGGAGGTCACCTGGGCGTGCACCTCCAGCCCGACGATAACCTCCCACTCTCCGGTCGCGCCGGAAATCAGCCGCTTGGGGTCGGGCATACGGGTGTCGATGATCGTCATTGGAAAACCGCTTCGTGCGTCGATGGTCGCCTGTTCGCTAACCGAATAGCCGGCCCGTGACAAGGCTGCCGGCTTGATATGGATCAAGGCGGCCCCAGGGTGGGAAGGGATAGGGGTGCGAGCATAGCATCAGGAGGAAAAAGCAATGAGCCTCGACACATTCTTCAGTCATCTGCGCCGCAGCTCCGGCCTTCTGGAGCGCATGACCGCCAAGCTCGGGCTACGGTCGCATATGGCCGCGCTTCCCGGAAGTGCCAATGTGCTTCGTCGCGCGGAAGCGCGCTGCTTCACCTGCGGCCACGCGGATGCCTGCGAGAGCTGGCTGTCATCTGCTGAAAGCCCGGCCGAAGCGCCCGGCTATTGCCGCAACCACGATCTTTTCGCGCGCCTTGCCGCGCAGTCGGAATCTGGCCGCGGCACTCAGGCCGTGGCTATATAGTTCTTTATCTCGTCAGCTTCGCGCTCGACATCCTCGATACGCTTGCGCACCACGTCGCCTATCGAGACTATGCCATCCAGCCGGCCGTTCTTCTCGACCGGCAGATGGCGGAAACGCCCGCGCGTCATGATCTCCATGACCTCATTGACCGTGTGCGTTTCCGTGCAGGTGCTGACTTTCGCCGTCATGGCCGAGGATACCGGCTGACCGAGAACGGCGCCGCCGCCCTCGCCGATCAGCCGCACTATGTCACGCTCGGAAATAATGCCCGCTATGCGTCCGTCACCATAGGTTGCGACGAGCGCGCCGATGCGATTGCCGGACAGAATCTCAGCGGCCTCGGCCAGCGTTGCTTCCGGGGAAACGGTGACGACGCCGTGCCCCTTCTCCTGAAGTATCGCCTTCACTGTCATGCCATCCTCCTTCGTGCAGCGGAACCTCCCCCGGTTCTCTTGCCGCCCGCTGATGGATGGTGCGCCCGTCCCGGCGTGTTTTCAAGCCTCGCCGGAGCTTTCCAGCGGCGGATCGGGCACGCGATCGAACAACCGCAACAGGAAAAAGCCCGCAAGGAAGCCGCCGATATGAGCCTCCCAGGCAATCGGGTTAGCGACACCCGGCACGCCTACGCCGATGCCGGTGACGATATTCACCACCATCCAGACCGCGAGGAATATGACCACCTGCCGCGAGCGGAACACCTCGCCGATATCCAGTATCCTGCCGGCAAAGGCCGGTGTGCCGGAACCGCGATCGATGCGGAACGCGAAGCGGGCGGCGGCTCCCATCATGCCGGAAATAGAGCCTGAAGCACCCACGAGCGGCGACGCATCCGTGGAATGCAGCACATAATGAAGCGCCACGGCGCCAAGCGCCGTCACGACCCAGAACAGCAGGAAACGCAAGGTGCCGATGCGCAAGGCCAGTGGCGAGCCGAAAGCCGCCAGCCAGATCATGTTCACGGCGAGATGGATCGCGCTTCCATGCAGCAGCGAATAGGTGAGCGGGCTGACGATGGCATAGATGTCGATGACGTATCCGCCCGAATAGCGGAGCGGAATGAAGGCGAAGCGCAGGATCAGACCCAAATCCTGGTCCTCGTCGAGGAACAGGAAGCGGAACAGATGGATGCCGCAGCAAAGCGCGATCATCGCCACCACGACGGACGACAGGTTGAACATGGGCTCACGCGCTCGAGCCTCCTTGTAAGGCTCGGAAGGCTGCGGCTCCCGCTCGGCGTCGGTTTCGCTCATCTGGGCGCTGTCGAAGATCGTTGGCACATGCCGCGCGCTACCAGAACGCCCGGCAAATGAAAAGCCGTCCAGGGTTTCCCCTGGACGGCCGGTCGAGCCCCTGCTCACCCCAAGTCTTTGCTGTCCTTCGGCCTGAAATCCCCAGCGGCCCAGCTGCTGGGGAATTCGTCGCACAGCTTGCCGCACATCGCAACGTAAAGGCTTCATTAACCTTAATTATCGGGCGGCCGTTACGTAAGCTACTGATCTGGCACGCCTTCTGCATCTGAGCTGCATCATGGCCAGAACGGAATACGGGAGAGTTCCTGTTGGCTCATTGCGGGACGGATGGGGACGCCGAAGCATGAAACACAACGGATCGATGTTTCTGTTCCAATATTGGAACAGGCTGCGGGCACGACGAAAAGCGCCAAAGCGAACCGACATTGAGCCGGCCGACATCAAGGCGATGCTTGCAGACACGTTCATACTCGAACGGGACATGCGGCGCGCGCCGATCTTCCGTCTTGCCGGCACCCGCCTATGCGCGACGTTCGGGCGCGAGCTGAAAGGCTTTTCCTTTCACGCCCTTTGGCAAGAAGGCGACCAGCGGATCGTGTCACGCCTCGTGCACAGCGTGTTCAACCTCAAATCGGTTGTGGTGATAGCACTCACCGGCACAAGCCGCAGCGGCCGCACCAACCGTTTCGAGCTTCTGGTGCTGCCGCTCGACGGCGGTCCCGACAATCCGCGCGTGCTCGGCTCCATCATTCCGCTGGACAAGCCTTACTGGCTTGGCGCAGACCCCATCGTTTCCTGCTCGATCGAGACGCTGAGGATCGTGGATCCCGAGCTTGAGCCCGTATTCCTGAAAAACCGCCCTGAAATGTCCGTCCCCCCGCTTCAGCCTCTCGCGCCGAGGTTAACCGAACCGGTCGGCTCAGGGCGACGCATACGGCATCTCGTGGTTTTCCAGGGCGGGAAGAACGGATAGACGCCTCCGGCGCATACAGCTTGTTAACCTGTTTACCACTAGAATTTGCCTCGAAAAGAGGTCGCTGTATGTCCGAGCGGCCATTGGAACAGAGGCAATTATGGTGTCGTTGGCGGTGGAAGCTGCATCTGCCCGCATCGAGCCTCGCGCCGAGCGGCGGAACTTCCAGCGCGTTCGCGTCAATGTCTACGGGCGTTTCATGCTCGAGGATCGTTCCGAATATCCTTGCCAGGTCATCGACATGTCGCCCGGCGACGTGGCGTTCCGTGCCGAGCGCACGGGACAGCCGGGCGAACGCGTCATCGCCTATCTCGACCATATCGGGCGCATCGAAGGCGTGATCACCCGTATTTTCGACGATGGATTCGCGATAACCCTTGTCGCCTCCGACCGCAAGCGCGACAAGCTGGCGGCACAGCTCACCTGGCTGGCCAACAAGCATGAACTCGACCTGCCGGAAGACCGCCGCCATGAGCGCGTCTCCCCGCGCAATCCGATCAGCGTCCTCAAGCTCGACGATGGCCGGCAATATCAGTGCCGGATCGTGGACCTGTCGCTCTCGGGCGCAGCTATAGAACTGGACGTGAAACCCGCCATCGGTGTGCAGGTAAGCCTCGGCACGATGCGCGGCCGTGTCGTGCGCCATTTCGAGGATGGCGTCGCAATCGAGTTCGCCTCGCTGCAGCAACCCGAAACGCTGGAATCCGCGTTCGGCCGAACCGGCGGTTAATTCTCCTTTCTATCCAAACCCCGCTTATCGCGAGGCCCTGTCCCGGCCCGGTGCACAAGGCCGGGAAATCGTTCAAATTTTAATAAAGTTCTATTCTTATTTTATTCTAATTTATTTCTACATCTGTATTTGTTCTACTTAATTTCTACCTCTGGCTTTTGCGCAGAATAAATCCGCGCCTGTCATTGTGCTCTCGAACGGGGAGACATCAGGATGGGACGGGTTGTTGCGGCTCTGCTGCTTTCGGCAGTTGCGCTTTCTTTCGCGCCGGCGGTGGGGACCGCTTCGGCACAGGCATTCATGCCGCTGGGTGGGCGTACCTCGCAGCCGGTCGGCCACTACGAGCTTTGCCAGCGCGCGCCTGCTGAGTGCAAGCAGGTTTCACAGAAACGGCGGCCGGTCGAGCTGACGCGCGATCTGTGGAAAGTGCTGATCGACGTCAACAACGCGGTCAACACCATGTATGCGCCGCGTACGGACCTCGAAATGTGGGGCCGGGAAGAATACTGGTCCTACCCTGTCAACGGCTTTGCCGATTGCGAGGATTACGCTCTGGAAAAGAGACGGATGCTGGCGCAAGCAGGCGTGCCCGTCGGCAATCTGCTGATGACCGTCGTTCGTCAGACCAATGGCGAGGGCCATGCGGTTCTCACCGTGCGGACCAGTCTTGGGGACTTCATCCTCGACAATCTGGAGCCCAAGGTGCTTGCCTGGCAGGACACGGATTACCAATATCTTAAGCGTCAGTCGGAGCTGAATTCCGGCGCCTGGATCTCCATCGAGGATGATCGCCAGATGCTTGTGGGCAGCGTGAAGTAATACGGCGCGCCTCCGGCGCGAACGGATGAGCGCGGGCGGATAGGGACCTCCTGCCCCACGCTCCAGAAAAGAGCCCGGTCGAGTCCCCACCTCCCCGTCCCCAACGACCGGGTTCGAGGAGCCGGCCCTGTCCCCGGGCCGGCTCCACCCTTTGCGGGAGCCGACCAGGAAGGACGGATCAGAGCGTCGCCAGCCCTTTCCTGAAGCGAGCGCCATTCGCCACATAAAGCTCGGCCGATTTCGCCAGGCCCGCGACGGCAGCCTCGTCCAGCGTGCGCACAGCCTTGGCCGGCGAACCTATAATCAGCGAATTGTCAGGAAATTCCTTTCCTTCGGTGACGAGCGCGCCGGCGCCTACAAGCGAGTTGCGCCCGATCTTCGCGCCGTTGAGCACGATGGCGCCCATGCCGATCAGCGAATTGTCGCCGACCGTGCATCCATGCAGGATCGCGCGATGCCCTACCGTACAGTTCCTGCCAACGGTGAGCGGGAAGCCGAGATCGGTGTGCAAGACCGAATGCTCCTGTACGTTGCTGCCTTCGCCAATCTCTATAAGCTCGTTGTCGCCGCGCAGCACCGCGCCGAACCATATTCCGGCATTGCGCCCCAGCCGCACCTTGCCGATCAATGTGGCGTCGGGCGCAATCCAGACGCTGTCCTGGTCGTCGAACTCCGGCGCGGCCCCGTCGAGCGAATAAATCGGCATGTTCCCTCTCACAATCCCGTGCGTCGAGCCGCAGATTAGTCGCGGCTGCGCGCATCCGGCAAGCGCGTCCCTCCGGCTTCATCTTCCGTTTACCATGTTTCGCGCAAGCTGATGCTCGATATAGCCGACAGGGAAAATCGCGACATGAGCCGGACAGGCACGATGGAGACCGGGCAGCCGAGCCTGATCGACAACGGCTTCATGATTCGCGTCTTTTACGTGTTCGCCGCCCTCGCCCTGCTTTCAGTCGGCATCAGCGTGACGGGAAAATGGGTCGGAAGTTCCATCGCCACCGTCGGTCACAGCACCGATACGTCGATCCGCGAGATCGTCATCGGCAACAATGTGCTTTCAGTCCCGGCCAACGAAATCCGCTTCGACCGGCAGCGCGTGAACGGCGACGCGCAGCGTCTCGATGTATACCTGCGCTGGCCGGACCTCGAAGGCTATTCGAACGCCGCGCGGGACGATTTCAACCATCGCGACGGGCGGCGCACGATCCTCTTCCTGACGGTCGAGCCGAGCATCATGTCGCGCGATATGAGCGGGCGGCTTGAACCGATCTATCGCAGGCTCATAGAGCTTCCCGCCATGCAAGGACCGGCGGGGTTGCGGCTCTACAAGTTCCGCCCGGATTCAGGTTACACCAACGAGGTGCTGGCTGTGGGCGAGCGGCCCGGCGAAGAGCCTTTCGTCGCTCGCTGCCTGTCTGCGGATGCGGCAGCTTCGTCCCTGGCGGCCTGCGAGCGCGATGTGCATTTCGGCGATGCGCTCAGCCTGGCCTACCGTTTTCCAGACCTGCATCTCGCGGCGTGGCGCGAACTCGATGCAGCAGTCATGGAAAAGGCCCGTCGCTATCTGCAGATTGCAGGATAGCTCTCAGAGATCGACGTCGAGAATCGCCATCGAGAAATTGTAGGAAAGCTCGCCTTCCTCATCATCCTTGAAGATGATTCCCAGGAACTCGTCGCCGATGTAGAGCTCGCACGAATCGTCCTTGCGCGGCCTTGCCTTCACCTGAAGGGACGGGTTCTGGAAGGTGCGTTTGAAATAGGCGTCCAGCTTGCGGATTTCTTCAGGCTTCAATGGATGCTCTCCGGCGATGGCTATGTGTCGAACGGCTCTCTGCGGTGCGCGCTTCTGGCACGCCACGTGCGACCGTGTAAACCCCGGACGGCAAATCCGGCTTGCAGCCGCTTCAGGCAGAAACGCTTCCACCGATGAGTTGATCCATCGCGCGGGACGGCTCGTCGCACCCCGTCTCGCCAACGATGCGCGCGGGAACGCCGGCCACGGTACGGTTGCTCGGCACGGATTGGAGCACCACCGATCCGGCTGCGATCTTGCTGCAATGGCCAATCTCGATATTGCCCAAAATCTTGGCGCCGGCTCCGATCAGAACGCCGTGGCGAATCTTGGGATGGCGGTCGCCGCCGGTCTTGCCTGTGCCGCCAAGCGTGACACCGTGCAGCATCGAAACATTGTCCTCGATGACCGCCGTTTCACCCACAACGACGCCGGTGGCGTGGTCGATAAAGATCCCCCTGCCCATGCGCGAGGCAGGGTGAATGTCGGTCTGAAACACGGCGGAGGATCGGCTCTGGAGGTAGAGCGCGAAGTCGCGCCGCCCGGAATTCCACAGCCAATGCGCCAAACGATGCGTCTGGATCGCATGGAAACCCTTGAAATACAGCACGGGCATCAGAAAGCGGTCGCAGGCGGGATCGCGATCGTAATAAGCTTGGATGTCGACCCGGACGGTCGTGCTCCATTCGGGCACATCGCGCTGCATGGCCTTGAAGGTCTGGCGGATCAGGTCGGCGCCGAGATCGGCATGATCCAGCCGCTCGGCAAGACGGTGAACGACGGCATCCTCGAGATTGTCGTGATTGAGGATCGTGGAATAAAGGAAAGCCGCCAGAATCGGATCGCGATCCACGGCCTCCCCTGCTTCCTCGCGGACTGCGCTCCAGATAGGATCAAGCGGTTGCAGCTTGCCCGAGCGCACGGCTCCCTGATTGGTCATGAGGGTTAGCTCCCAGTTTCTCCGGGCGTTTCGTTGCGATGCACGAAATGCCGCCTCCACCGTCAAATAGTGGGGCGACCGCCGATTTCATCGCAATCTACTCCCAAAACTCCTTTCCTTGAAATGCATTTTCCTTAACGTCGGTTCAACAGGGAAATGCGCACCGCCCGCGCCCCTCCTCTCAATCGCGCGTGAACGACAAGCGTATGCTGACAGCGGTTGTCACCATCGGCTCGCAGGAATGTTGCCTCCGACGTGATTTTCGGGTGGAACCTCGAGGCCGCTCAAGACAGGCTCCAGCATGTCCCGACTCATAACCAACCGGCAGGCGCGCCGGCATTTCATGGCGCTTCAGGCGCTTTGCGAGCCGCCGCATCGCGCTTGGGGCAGCCAGGGGCTTGCACGGACCATAGAGCGCCTGGGGTTCGTTCAGGTTGACAGCATCAACGTGGTCGAGCGTGCGCATCATCACATCCTGTTCTCGCGCAACCAGACCTACCGGCAGCCGCATCTCGCTGCGCTGGTGGAGCGGGAGCGCAGCATGTTCGAGAACTGGACCCATGATGCCGCGATCATCCCTACGGCCTTCTTTCCCTACTGGAAGCACCGCTTCGCGAAACAAAGGACATGGCTGCGGCAACGGTGGAAAAGCCATTTCGACACCGAAGGATTCGATCTTGAGCTGGAGCGCGTGCGCGAGCGAATCGCGCGCGACGGCGCGGTCATGGCCCGCGAATTCGAGGGAGACAAACCCAATACCGGCTGGTGGGACTGGCATCCGGCCAAAGCGGCACTGGAATATCTCTGGAGGACCGGCGAGCTGGCGATTGCGCGGCGCGACGGCTTCCAGAAGGTCTACGATTTTGCGGAGCGGGTCGTGCCGCCGGAACATTTCATCCGAACCGTCTCGCGGCAGGAGTTCGTGGACTGGGCCTGCCGTAGCGCGCTGGAGCGGCTGGGCTTCGCCACGCGCGGCGAGATCGCTGCGTTCTGGGCGTTGCTCACCCCGGCCGAAGTGGAGGAATGGCTGCGGGAAAATAGCGGCGCGCTGGAAACTGTGCGGATAGAAACCCATGATGGAAGCAAGCCGAGGCAGGGTTTCGCTCTGCCCGGCACTGCGGACGCAGCTTTGAAAACACCGACTCCTCCTGCCCGCCTGCGGGTGCTCAACCCGTTCGATCCGCTGCTGAGGGATCGGGCACGCGCCGAAAGGCTGTTCGGCTTCAGCTATCGCATCGAGGTTTTCGTACCGGAGGCGAAGCGGAAATATGGCTACTACGTCTATCCGGTGATGCGTGGCGACACGATGATCGGACGCATCGACATGAAGGCGGACCGCAATGCCGATACGCTTTCCGTCCGCGCCTTCTGGCCCGAAGCGCGCGCCCGCCTGTCCAGAATCGCGCCCAGCGGCCTCGAAGCGGAACTGGAGCGCCTGCGCCGCTTCTCAGGCGTCGGACGCGTGAAATTTGTGGACGGCTGGCTTCGGGACGCGCCGCCTGCCTAGCTGCCTGTCAGCGGATGGTCGCGATAGAATTGCAGCAGGCGCGCCTTGAAAGTGCGGTCGCCGACCGACAGCATATGGTCGCGTCCCTCTATGTCGAACGCCTCGGCATTCGGCATGAGCGCGGCAAGTTCGGCGGGAGAACCGGCGATATCGTCACGCGTTCCGACAGCAATGAGTGTCGGCTGCGCTATACGCGCCATCTCGTCTTCTGAAAGCTCGGCACGCGAAGTCGCGATGCAGGCAGCCAGAGCGCGCCGGTCGCTTTTCGTCTGGTCGGCGAAGGCGCGGAACATCTTTCCGCGCGGATGGGTGATCGCCGCTGGATCATCCGCCAGCAGAGCCGCCGCTATCGGATCCCAGTCTCCCACGCCATCGACGATGCCGATGCCGAGCCCGCCGAACACAAGCGTCGCGACCAGTTCCGGGCGTTCCAGCGCAAGAAAGGCTGAAACCCGCGCGCCCATCGAATAGCCGAAGATATGGGCCCGTGCGATTCCCAGATTGTCCAGGAGCGCGGCTGCATCTCCCGCCATCTTCTGCGGCGTGTAATCCGCCTCGTCATAGCTGGAAGACGAGCGGCCGTGGCCGCGATGATCGAAAGCGATAGCCCTGTAGCCGGCCTCGGTCAGCGTCTTGACCCAGCCCGGATTGATCCAGTTCACGTTCACGTTCGATGCGAAGCCGTGGATCAGCAGAACCGGGTCGCCGCCGCCCTCGTCGATATAGGTAAGGTCGAAGCCCTCATGCTCGAAAAATTTCATTCGCAGGACACCGCGCTCGATAGATCAATTGCGGCCGGCGATCCTGTCGATCTCGGGATGGATCAGGCGATCGCCGGGCGCGATGCCTGCTTTCTGCGCGGTCCCGGACTTGAGTTCAAGGACAAAGCGCGACGAGACCGGCGGAGAAATCGACGCCTCGGAGAAAGGCTGCCCTTGCATGATGGCGCGCACAATACCTTGTTCGTCGATGAACAGCAGGTCCAGTGGCATGGGCGTGTTCTTCATCCAGAAGGCTACGCGGCGCGTGTCCTGGAAAACGAACAGCATTCCCCTGTCGTCAGGCATGTCGCGCCGGTACATGAGGCCGCGCGAGCGCTCCGTCTCGTCATTCGCCACCTCAAGCGAGAATTGCCGTTCGCCCGATCGCGTGTCCACCTTCAATATGACGGGATCGACCGGGAGCAGCATGGGCTGCCCCGCCGATGCGAAGGCGAACCCTGCGAACAGGACAAACGCCAGAAACGCGAAGTGCGCAGCGACGATTTTCTTCAGGTAAAGCATGTGAACCCCTGTTCGGCCGACAGGCGCGTCAGTGCGAAATCGGCAGGGTTCCCATATCCGGATGAATTTCGGCAGCCATAAGGCCCTTGTCGCCGCGCCCGAAGCGGACAAGGACAACCTGGCCGGGCCGCAATTCGGTAACGCCATAGCGGCGCAAGGTTTCCATGTGCACGAAAATGTCTTCCGTGCCGTCGCCGCGTGTCAGGAAGCCGAAGCCCTTGCTGCGATTGAACCATTTTACAAGCGCGCGCTCCAGGCCGCTCTCCGGCGTCACGGAAACGTGCGTGCGCTGGCCGGGCTGCTCCGCCGGATGAACGGCGGTGCTGGTGTCCATGTCCAATATCTTGAACGTCTGGAAACCGCGCTCGCCCTGCCGCGCAAGGCAGACGACCCTGGCGCCTTCGAGCGCGGTCTGGAAGCCATCGCGCCGCAGGCAGGTCACATGGAGAAGCACGTCGCCCAGCCCGGCCTCATCCGGCAGGATGAACCCGTACCCTTTGGCCACATCGAACCATTTTATGGCACCGGATATCTCGACAAGGGCTTCGCCCTCCGCGTCGTCATCGCGACGCTGAGCCTCGTTCCCGTACCCGGATCGCCCCTCCGAAGAGGTCTTATCCCCCATCCGAACGCCTTCCCTTGAATCGCTTTCGCCTGATTCTCCTGGAAAGATAGCACTTGACGCTCGTGGGTTAGCAAGGGGCCGAAGCCCAATTTCCAACCATTTCGCTGGCTGTCGAACCGCAACCTTCCCCAAAGTGATGTTCAGGCCCCTGTTAGAGGTTGCCCGGCCCGACGTGCGGCCATATCAATGGCGCGCCGAAACCAACAGGGGTCAAGCCATGCGCTACCTTCACACCATGATCCGCGTGACCGATGTCGACCAGTCGCTCGACTTCTATTGCAACAAGCTCGGGCTGATCGAAGTGAGGCGGATGGAAAGCAAGGAAGGGCGTTTCACGCTCATTTTCCTCGCTGCGCCGGAGGATGAACATTCCGGCGTCACCACACAGGCGCCGCTGATCGAACTCACCTACAACTGGGACCCGGAAGAATATACGGGCGGGCGCAATTTCGGCCATCTTGCCTATCAGGTGGACAATATCTACGCGACCTGCCAGCGGCTGATGGATGCCGGCGTGACCATAAACCGTCCGCCGCGCGATGGCCGCATGGCCTTCGTCCGCTCGCCGGACAACATCTCCATCGAGTTGCTGCAGAAGGGCGACGCCCTGCCCAAGGCCGAACCTTGGGCTTCCATGCCCAACACCGGCGTCTGGTAAGCGCACGCGGCTTGCGCGGCGCGCCCGTCATGGTAACACCTTCACGGGCCTTGCAGGCTCCAGCAGGGAGGAACTGCCGTGAAGGATGTGCTTGAAGAGCTTGAGCGCCGCCGCGAGATCGCACGGGCAGGAGGCGGCGCGGCGCGTATCGAGGCGCAGCACAAGCGCGGCAAGCTGACGGCGCGCGAACGCATCGGCATCTTCCTCGACGAGGGATCGTTCGAGGAATTCGACATGTTCGTGGAGCATCGATCCACGGATTTCGGCATGGAAAATACCCGGATCGCCGGCGATGGCGTCGTCACCGGGTGGGGAACCGTCAACGGCCGACCGGTTTTCGTTTTCGCCAAGGACTTCACCGTATTCGGCGGCTCTCTTTCCGAGGCTCATGCCGAGAAGGTGATCAAGGTGCAGGAAATGGCGCTCAGGAACGGAGCGCCGATCATCGGCTTCTATGACGCGGGCGGCGCGCGTATCCAGGAAGGCGTGGCCGCGCTTGGCGGCTATGCGGAAATCTTCCAGCGAAACGTGCTTGCGTCGGGTGTCATCCCGCAAATCTCGGTCATCATGGGACCTTGCGCCGGCGGCGACGTCTATTCGCCCGCCATGACGGATTTCATCTTCATGGTGCGCGACACGTCCTACATGTTCGTGACCGGACCGGACGTGGTAAAGACGGTCACCAACGAGACTGTGACGTCCGAGCAGCTCGGCGGCGCCTCGATCCACACGACGAAATCTTCCATCGCGGACGGAGCCTATGACAACGATGTCGAGGCGCTGTTGCAGATGCGCAGGCTGATCGACCTCCTGCCCGCTTCCAACAGGTCGGAAATCCCCGAGATCGAGAGCTTCCAGCCCGCCGATGAGATCGACCTGTCGCTCGACAGGCTGGTGCCGGACAATGCCAACAAGCCCTACGACATCAAGGAACTCATTCTCAAGACGATCGACGAAGGCGATTTCTTCGAGATTCAGGAGGGCTTCGCGAAAAATATCGTGACCGGCTTCGGACGCGTCGAGGGCCGCACGGTCGGCGTGGTCGCCAACCAGCCGATGGTGCTGGCAGGCGTACTGGATTCGGATGCCAGCCGGAAGGCCGCGCGTTTCGTACGCTTCTGCGACTGCTTCAATATTCCGATCGTGACCTTTGTCGACGTGCCCGGCTTCCTGCCCGGCACGGCGCAGGAATATGGCGGACTCATCAAGCACGGCGCGAAGCTGCTCTTCGCCTATGCGGAAGCGACAGTGCCGAAAATCACGATCATCACGCGCAAGGCGTTTGGCGGCGCCTATGACGTGATGGCGTCGAAGCACCTGCGGGGCGACCTCAATTACGCCTGGCCGACAGCCCAGATCGCCGTGATGGGCGCCAAGGGCGCGGTCGAGATCATCTACCGCAAGGACATGGGCGACGCGGAGAAGATCGCTGAGCATACGAAAAGCTACGAAGACAGATTCCTGTCGCCCTTCGTCGCCGCCGAGCGCGGCTATATCGACGAGGTGATCATGCCGCATTCGACCCGGCGGCGTGTCGCGCGCGGCCTGCGCATGCTGCGCAACAAGGAATTGTCGAACCCCTGGAAAAAGCACGACAATATACCATTGTAAGCGCCGGGTGGCCTGCCCGTTGGCGCGGGCAGCTTATGAGGCGCGCGGCGGAACGAAAAGGCAGATGGTCCAGCCATCCGGCCTGCCTTTGACCGAGCACCAGTGATAGCGGCCATCAGGTGACGGCCGGACCCGGTAGTCGGTCATGGCAAGTGTCTCGCCGGTCGCCTTGATGACATAGCCTTCAGGCCGCTCGAGGATGTTTGCATCCGCTACCTCACGGCAATCATAGTCCGAGCAGCAGGATACCGGATATATCCAGCCGCTGGGCGCATCGTGCGCGGCGGCAACCGTTACGTGGTTGGCTATCGACAAGGCTATCAGTGCGCCGGCTGTCCCGCGCGGCAGGGAGAGTCCCGTTGTGAACATCGCGTGTCCCCTTGGGTTGTTCCTCCCGGTTGAAAATGCTGCGCCCCTCCGACTACCGGCGCACTAGGCTAACTCACCCCTTCGCCTGTCCGTTCCTGTCCGCGGCTCGACCGACCTGCTTGTGCCGATCCTCATTGCCACCGCCACCCCGGCCACGACGCCTCGTATGGCTAAAGCCCATGATCGGGAATGCTACCACGATCTCCGGTGAGTCGGAACGGGCGGACGTGCGAGGCATAGGCTATACTGTCAGATGACGCCGCACTTCCGGCAAATCCAGATCGGCCGCCGGTCCCTGATGAACGATCAGGCCGCGATCCATGATGTAAACCTCGTCGGCCAGTTCACGGCAAAAATCCAGATATTGCTCAACCAGCAGGATGGCTATGCCGGCGGTGTCGCGCAGGTAGCGGATGGCGCGGCCGATATCCTTGATAATCGACGGCTGGATGCCCTCGGTCGGCTCGTCGAGTACAAGCAGCTTGGGCCGCATGGTCAGCGCCCTGCCGATGGCAAGCTGCTGCTGCTGGCCGCCCGACAGATCGCCGCCACGGCGCGACAGCATCGACTTCAGCACCGGGAACAGCTCGAACACGTGCTCAGGCACGTTGCGGTCCGCGCGCTTCAGCGGCGCATAGCCGGTCTCCAGATTCTCCCGCACCGTCAGGAGCGGGAAAATCTCCCTGCCCTGCGGTACGAAAGCGATGCCCGACCGGGCGCGATCGTACGCCGCGCTCCGGCCGAGCGCCTTCCCCTCGAAGGCTATCTCGCCCGTCGTCAGCCGGTGGTGGCCGACAATGGATCTCATCAGGCTGGTCTTGCCGACGCCGTTGCGGCCAAGCACGCAGGTGATCTTGCTTGCCTCTGCCGTCATCGACACGCCGCGCAGCGCCTGCGCCGCGCCATAGTGCAGAGTGGCGTCCTTCACCGTCAGCATCGAATGAATGTCCTCTTGATCGCAGCAAGGAGGCCGGTGCCGTCCGCGCTGCCCAGAAATCTCGTCGGCCGCCAGAACATCCCGATCATCTCCCCAGATAGACCTCGATGACCCGGTCGTCCGCCGACACGAAGTCGAGCGACCCTTCGGAAAGTACCGAGCCTTCGTGCAGGCACGTAACCTTCACGCCCAACTCGCGCACGAAATGCATGTCGTGCTCGACCACGATGACCGAATGGGTCTTCGCAATATCCTTGAGCAGGCGCGCGGTTTCCTCGGTTTCTGCGTCCGTCATGCCGGCAACCGGCTCGTCCACAAGCAACAGCTTGGGATCCTGCGCCAGCAGCATCCCGATCTCCAGCCATTGCTTCTGGCCGTGGGAGAGATTGGCCGCGTATTCCTTGCGGCGATGCTCAAGGCGCACGGTCGCGAGAATCTCGTCTATGCGTTCGCTGTCCGATTTCGTGCGCCGGTTGAACAGCGCGGGGAAGATCGACCGAGGCCCCTTGAGCGAAAGGACGAGATTGTCCTCGACCGTATGGCTCTCGAACACGGTCGGCTTCTGGAATTTGCGGCCGATGCCCATCATGGCGATGTCGGCCTCGTCATGCTTGGTCAGATCGACGGTGCCGTCGAAGAACACTTCGCCCTTGTCGGGCCGCGTCTTGCCGGTGATGATGTCCATCATCGTCGTCTTGCCGGCCCCATTGGGACCGATGATCGCCCGCATCTCTCCCCTGTCCAGAACCAGGGACAAATCGTTGATCGCCTTGAACCCGTCGAAGGCAACCGAGACGCCATCGAGATAGAGGATCGTATTGCTCTTGCTCATGTCGTTCACTCCGCCGGCTGCGGTTCGGCGCCGGCCAGAGGCGGCTGCCTGCGAGACGCCGACACGGAGACGTCATCCGCCTCCTGCGGGACATGCGGCCCGCTGTCATCCGGGGTAGCGGCGGCCGCCTTGGCTTTGCGGGAGTTGCGCCACATGTCCCATGTGCCCACGATGCCCTTCGGCAGGAACAACGTCGTGGCGATGAAAAGCGCGCCGAGCGCGAACAGCCATAATTCCGGCAAAACACCTGTGAACCAGCTCTTGCCGGCATTGACGAGCAGCGCGCCGACAATGGGACCGACAATCGTTCCACGCCCGCCCACGGCGGTCCAGATCACCACCTCGATGGAGTTGCCCGGCTCGAACTCTGATCCACCCCCATTGAACGGGTCCACCTTGAAGTATGGTTTTGACCATGAAGGAGGACCACAATGGCAAACAAGCGACACAAGCCCGACGAGATCGTCACGAAGCTTCGGCAGGTTGAGGTTTTGC